>ERZ1026860.88-NODE-88-length-69112-cov-57.843738_pt1 | contig 69112 bp, 52 predicted proteins | sample MGYA00380160_ERZ1026860 | MGnify/ENA primary metagenome ERZ1026860 (study PRJEB33269, sample SAMEA4719796) | human gut metagenome | biome: human-associated habitat; feature: organic feature; material: feces | place: Cameroon | collected 2013-10 ... | reverse complement strand
CGCTGCAGGGTATATAAACGGAGAGCTTATTGTTTTAAAAGGTTTTGTACTATACATAGGGATCAATATCTTATTTATTACCATCACATTATTTGCCAAAAACGATAGGAAATAATAATGAAAACCTTAACTTTATTTTTAATATATTGAATATGAAAAAGTTATTATTTCTCTCATTTGTGATTATGACTTGTTTGCGACCTGTTTGTTATGATCGAATGACTCCTTTCACTAAAGCGGTTATGATGTTGCTTGTAAAAGGTGGCAATGAGCAAAAGACAATTTCAGGAAATGTTTTCCTATCTTCCTGGTCGGATTCAAGTCATTATTATCTAAATGTGCAGTTTTGTGAGGAAAATTCCGGAAGTTCAGGTGGTAATGGACGGATATCCGTAAAATACTTGACATCAGAACGTAATCCTTTTTTCAAGGCGACTAAATGTACATCAGGTCCTGATGAGGATGATTTGAGATTCATTCAAATATGTCTGAATAAGGATAAAACATTTTGTCCAATGTTCAGCTATTATATTACACCATCGGAAGACATTTCTCCACTATATGAACTTGTTAAATCTCAGAAGATCAAGACAAACGTATCAGATTCCGATCTTAATTATATTTATCCAGCTTATCTCGTTGAAACGCCATCGATGTTTAAGTCCGGATTGGATAGTTTGCAAACTATTATTCAGAAAAACATTAAAACAACATCGAAGGTTCATAGGAGAGTATTGGTAAACCTTATTGTCGATCAAAATGGCAATGCGACAATTGCCGGAATAGAGAAAAGCTCTGGAGATATATCTACCGATACGCGCGCATTATCAATAGCTGAAATGGTGGCAAAAGAAGATTTTATCCCAGCAGTACATAGGGGAGTAGTAGTCAGGTCGTATTATACACTTGTTTTAAGATTATGATCTTATTGACGATGATGCTTTATTGTCAAAGACTACCAGGCGCTTTATATCCCCTCAAAAAGAATTAAAACCATATTCTGAGATTTTGATTATATTTGTTATTATTTAAGGTAAATTGAACGATTATGGGCTTTTTTACTTTTCCTGGGGAACAGGAGCATAGGAGATTCAACTATAAGCCCCTCTACTATGATAAGGAGGAGGAAGAGCGCCGGCAGAAATTCGGAAAGGTTGACGGCACTTTTGAGAAAGAGAAGGAGAAAGGTGAATATGTGCCTGGTTCCTACATCCGTGGATCACTGCGTGAAGGCAATTATGCGAGAAGGACTACCGTGGCCACCAAGGCGCAGAAAATCATTGGGATAGTCGGATTGATCCTGCTCGCTGTGGTCCTGATTTATTTCACGAAATTCTACTCGCTGCTTTAGGATGGAACTCAGGATACTGCCTGGAAACATAGCGAATATGATCGCTGCGGGAGAGGTCGTGCAAAGGCCAGCTTCCGTGGTGAAGGAACTTGTGGAGAATGCCGTGGACGCGGGGGCGGAGCAGATCTCGGTGATAATCAAGGACTCGGGACGGACTCTTATTCAGGTCATCGATAACGGGAAGGGGATGAATCCTGACGATGCGGTGCTCTGCTTTGAAAGGCACGCTACATCGAAGATCGCGACCGCTGAGGATCTGGAGGACATCACGACCTTCGGGTTCAGGGGCGAGGCGCTGGCCTCGATAGCGGCCGTGGCTGAGGTGACGCTGAAGACCCGAACGGAGGATGAGGAGGTTGGCTGCCAGGTCGAGTTCGCGGCGTCAGTCCACAATTCCACGACAGAGATCGCCGCTCCGAAAGGGACAAACATAGCTGTCAGAAATCTTTTCTACAATGTGCCGGCCAGAAGGAAATTCCTGAAGTCGGACAACGTGGAGTTCAAGCATATTGTCGAGGAGTTCACGAAAGTGGCTCTGACAAGGCCGGAGATAGGGTTTTCGCTCAGTCACAACGGGAAAGACATTTTCGTTCTCAAGCCGGCGAAATCCCTGAAATACAGGATTATGGATCTGCTCGGAGCATCAGTCACGGGAGACGTGGTGGATGTCAGCGCGGACACTTCCGTGGTAAGACTGAGGGGGTTCGTAGGCAGGCCGGACACGGCGAAGAAGACGCTGGGCAACCAGTTTTTCTTTGTCAACGGAAGGTATTTCCGGAGCCCGTACCTGCACAAGGCCGTAATGAAGGCTTACGAGGGGATGGTCGCGGACGGAGTCACTCCATCCTATTTTATCTATCTGGAAGTGGATCCGCACAGCGTGGACGTGAACATCAGCCCGACTAAGTCGGAGGTGAAGTTCGAGGACGACTCGTTCATATTCCAAGTTGTCTATGCTTCGGTGAAAGAGACATTGGGGAGAAATTCATTTGCAGGGGGGATTGACTTTTCCAATCCGGAGGCCAATGATATGCCGGTGCTGGGGTCACATTTTACTGAATATCAGCCGGAATCGATTCCGCAGGTAGCTGTGGACAGCGGGTACAATCCATTTGATCCGGTCACTTCGGCAGGACCTGCGACTGGTGAATATGGTGCCGTAGGTGGGGGTGCTTCGACAGGCTCAGCGGCCGGATTCGGCGGCCCGACGGACAGAGGATATGGATCAGCGGCAGGAAATGAAAGATTCGGGCAATATGTGGACCGGCGGGAAGACTATGGCAAACTTTTCGAAGAGAACACGCTGCCGGTCACACAGACCATCATCCTCGGCGGGAAATATATCGTAGCCCCGGCAAAGGACGGCCTGATGATCGTGAACGTCAGAAGGGCCAGAGAGAGAATCCTTTACGACAGGGCGTTGGCCGCCCTCACAAAGAACGAGCACGTCACGCAGGCTAATATGTTCCCGGTGAAGGTCGAGGTCGGAGCCGCGAACAGAGCCGTGTTCGACGAAAAGGCCGAACTGCTCGCCAGGCTCGGATTCGACATCTCACCATTCGGGACGGACACGATTGTGGTCAACGGGGTTCCGGAAGGATATTCGTGCGAGGCGGGAAAGATCCAGACGATGGTCTCTGACCTGCTGCTGATCCTCTCGGATGATAGTTCCTCGCTGCCTGGAGTGATGGAAGCGGCTATGGCTGAGAAGATTGCCCTTCTGGGAGCGTCAAGCTGCGACCCTCTGACATCCCCGATGGAAGCGAGACACCTGCTGGACGCATTGCTATCCAGCGGCAATCCCGAACTGACCGGCAACGGTAAAAGGATCATTGCGATAATGACCACCCCGCAAGTGGAAAAGTTATTTTAATTTTTTGAATATTAAAGGATTATGTCCTACTATTACGACGACAGGCAATCAGGAATAGGCGGATTCCTCAACAGGTTCCCGCCGGTCACAAGGAATATTCTGCTGATCAATATCGTGATGTACATCGCCACGGTGATCAACCAGGACTTTATGATAAGGACGTTCGCGATGTTCTACCCGGCTTCCCCGCTGTTCCGCATCTGGCAGCCGGTCACTTATATGTTTATGCACGGCGGGTTCTGGCACCTGTTCTTCAATATGTTCTGCCTCCTGATGTTCGGAGCGGCCTTGGAAAGGACCATCGGTTCGAAGAAGTATCTAATCTTCTACGCCGTGGCCGGACTCGGAGCGGTGCTGACACACACAGGTGTTGAATATCTTGAGATGAAGGCTATGACCGCCGCCAATCCCGGGATTCTTTCCGCAGGACAGATCAACCTTATGCGCACTCCAACGCTCGGAGCCTCCGGAGCGATTTATGGAATCCAGATCGGCTACGCTATGCTTTACCCGAATGACATCTGGACGCTCATATTCCCGCCTATTTCATTAAAAGCAAAGTGGTTTGTCTTGATATTCATTGCCATCGAACTCTTCACCGGCGTGACGGGGACAATGGACGGTGTAGCGCATTTCGCGCATCTTGGCGGAATGCTGTTCGGATTCCTGCTGCTCCTTTACTGGAAGAAATCCGGTAAACTCTGGCAAAGGTGACAATCTGATATATTCATTCATTATGGGCGGAAAGGCACGTGAGGATTCGTTCAGCGGCATCATAGCAAGAATGTTGATGCTGCTTGCGGCTTTCCTGCTTCTGCTCAGCTACGCCTCGATGGTCGTGAACCCGGCCAAAGCCTGGTATATGACCGTTTTCGGACTTTTGTTCGTGCCTATCGCGGTCCTCAACGGAATATTCCTTGTCCTTGCGGTGAAAAGAGGCTCCAGCTCGTTTCTGATTCCGCTGCTGGCGTTGCTCCCTTCGCTGATATTCATCGGACGGTATTTCCAGTTTTCCTCAGGTGCGTCGGAGAGGGGTCCCGAGACAGTCAAGATACTGACTTACAACGTGGGGCACTTCGCCTTAGGCCGCACTCCGGAATTCAAAGAAGAAGGCGGCAGGGCGGCATGCGCCGACTCGGTCGTGAGGTTCATCATGGAGAACGATGCCGACATCGTGTGCCTTCAGGAAGTCAATCTGCCTGGGGAATATGATGTGGCGAGGTTCTTCGAGAAGCGTTTCCCCGGGTATCATGTTGGTTACTTCATGTTCGTGACAGACAAGGGAAGCTACGGGAATGTCACGCTGAGCAAGTTCCCCATTCTCAACAAGGGGAAACTGATGTTCGACAAAAGCTCGAATCTTGCGATATTCACTGACCTGAAAATCGGAGAAGGTGCCGAGATCCGGGTCTATAACTGTCATTTTGAGAGTTATAACGTGTCGTTGTCACGGCTCAAGAAGTCTGTGGCGGACAAGGACGGAGAACTGATGTGGGAGACTGAGGAGAAGATGAAGAAGTCCATCAGGCGGCGCCCGGAGCAGGTGGACAAGGTGATGTCGGACATCGAGGACTGCACGCTGGAGGCCATTGTGACGGGAGATTTCAACGACAACCCGATGTCGTACACCTACAACCGCCTCAAGAAAGGCCGAGACGACTCCTTCGTGGAAGCCGGCAAAGGCTTCGGAGCGACATATTCATTCCTCTGGCCTTTCATCCGCATAGATTATATTCTTTACCCGTCGCACTTCAGCGCCGTCTCCCACTCCGTCCCCCGCGTCCGCTACTCCGACCACTACCCCGTCATCGCGGAGATCAATCTGAAATAGAGACAATATGACTTCGACAAGCTCAGTGAGCGAATGTTCTGAAACCGAATATATTGTCCGGAAAATTACCCCATAGGCAAGTACCCCATTCAACCCAAGAATTTTGGTAACGTGCAAAATTCTGGTTGAATGGGGTATTGCCTATCCCTAACGATAATGTCACTCCGGAGCTTCGACAAGCTCTGTGACCGAAAGTTCGACGACCGAAGATATTCGTTAAAGAGCTATAGCTCAAATCTTTCCCTATAGGCAGATACCCCATTCGACCCAAGAATTTTGGTAACGTGCAAAATTCTGGTTGAGAGGGGTATTGCCTATCCTTTAATATTACTGAACTGAATTGATGTCAATGAGATTATTGAGAATCGCATAGACGGTGAGTCCGGCGACGGTCTTGATACCGGTCTTGCGGGTGATGTTCTTGCGGTGCGTGATGACCGTGTAGATGGACAGACTGAACTTGTCGGCGATCTCCTTGTTGAGCATCCCCTGCGCCACACACACCAGAATCTCCTTCTCCCGCGCCGACAGCTCATCCCCATCAGAAACTGCGTCAGGCTGCCGGGAATCAACCGCCGAATGAATCTTCTTCAATATTCCCACAGAATCATCATACAACGAAATCGCCCCGTCATACTGCTTCAGAATGTCCTCCGTCACAGCCGGTCCCTCCAGCGCGATCACGGAAGCGTCACAAAGATCCGCTATCGCCAGACGCCCCTCTTTCCTGCTTTGGAAATCAAACACCGACGGATCAATGATTATGATGTCCGGAGCCAGATTGCGAAGCCTCGCCTCACTGGCCCTGGAACAGTCAACCAGATTCTCCTGAACCTGAAATTCACCGTGTTCAGAAAGAATGCTCTCCAGCCCCCTGGCAACAATGTCAGACGGCACGATCAAAGTCACAGTCTTCCTATTTTCCATCACGCTCAAAAACGCTTACTATCGGCACAAGAATATTATTCTCCACATAGGTATGCCGCCTCAGATCGTCGTGCAGATGATAGATTGACAGCAACACCATAATCTTCAACTCGTTGGAGCAGTCCCCCGGAAGATATTTCATCACGATGTTCTTCAAGTCCTCAAGCTTCTCCTCCACGTTCTCGTGATGCTCCTCGAACTGCTCGATGGAATATTCAGAAGCCTTCACTCCGTCCCGCCGCAAGGCCTCGATGTACGGGAAGACAACCTCCTCCTCATAGGCGAAATGCTTGTCCAGCTCATCCTTATAGTCATTGAAGAACTTCAGGACCACCTTTTTCTGCTTCTCATCGAACGGAGCAACGAGCTTGTCGAACGAGTTCTCCAACACACGGAGAGCCTGCCCCATATAATAAAGGTGCGAGCTATGCAGGTAGTCTATGATGTTCCGGATGTCGCCTCCGGCCAGTTCCTCCTGTGACGGAATGTGATCCGGGAACGAATAAACGTTGCAGATCAGGATGAATGTGTCCGGATCGATACCACATTTGCGGCAGGCCTCGTACACCGGCATCCCGGCGTACTTCAGGTCAAGCCCCATTCTGGAAATCACCTGGAGCAGACTGTAGTCGATGTCGATCAGGTCCGACACGGACATCTGTGTTGTATATTTTTCTTTCATAATCATATCTCGCCGACAAATTCCCACGTTGGAGAAGATTTTACTATCACCACAAGCGGTGATGGAACATTCATTTCTACAAATATATTAAATATTCATCTAATAGCCTCTAAATCAGCAGCGCCGTGATGTGGAAGCCGATGAAGGCGGCGAGCCAGGCGACAACCATAGTGTAGGCGCAGACAGCTATGGCCCAACGCCACTTCCCCGTCTCGTTCTTGATCGCCACAAAGGTAGCGATGCAAGGGAAATAAAGCAAGATGAATATCATATAGGCCACAGCGGCCGGCAGGCTGACAGAGCGGGCAAGCGTACTCTGAAGCTGTGTGTCAGCGGCGAGAGCGTCTGAGTCACCGGATTCGATGACCTCGGAGACTTCCGGCTCATCAGAAGCGTACATCACACCGAGAGTGCTGACCACCAACTCCTTGGCGACAACGCCGGTCAGAAGGCCGATGTCCATCTTCCAGCTGAAACCGAGCGGGTCAAGGGCCGGGGAAACTGCCTTGCCGAGCTGTCCTATGTACGAATGTTCCTGCTGGTACTCAGCGCCTTTGTCGGAGCGTGGGAAATAGCCCAGACACCAGATCACGACGGAACCGATCAGAATCGTGGTCGCCATCTTCTCAAGATACTGCTTGCCTTTCTCCCAGGTATGTCTCCAGATCGCCTTTCCGGTCGGAACCCTGTAAGGAGGCAGTTCCATCACGAACGGGAGGTCATCCTCCTTGATGAAACGACTCAGCACGACCGCCGACAGAATCGCCAGCAGGACTCCGAGGAAGTATATTCCTAAAAGAGCGAGGGCAGAGTTATGCGGGAAGAAGGCCCCGGCGAGCAGGACGAAGATCGGCAGCCTACCGGCGCAAGACATAAACGGGATGATGGCGATTGTGATGAGGCGGCTCTTGCGGCTCTCGATCGCGCGGGTCGCCATAATCGCCGGCACGTTGCAGCCGAATCCCATCACCATCGGGATGAAGGACTTGCCGTGGAGGCCGATGCGGTGCATCAGCTTATCGACGATGAACGCGGCGCGCGCCATATACCCGGAATCTTCCATTATCGAAAGGAAGAAATAGAGAATCAATATGTTAGGCAGAAACACCAGCACACTTCCCACGCCGGCGATCACACCATCTACGAGAAGATCCTTGAGCCATCCATCCTTCATAAAGTTCGCGACGAAATCCCCGAACTGCCCCACCAGCCAGTCGATCCAGTTCATCGGATAGTTACCTAAGGTGAACGTGGACTGGAAAATGAGGTAAAGCAGGAATATGAAGATCGGGAACGCCGCCCATTTGTTCGTGACAACGGCGTCGATTCTGTCGGTGATGGTCTTCTTCGGCTTGGCGTCCACGTGCGGAACGTAAGTCTCGGCAAGCGCGCCGTGGATGAATGAATATTTCGCATCCACAATCGCTGACTCCGCATTGGTATGAAGCAGGTTCTCGATGCGGGCGGATTCTTCGGCGCGGACCTTGGCGATTTCCTCGGCGTTATGGAGAGTCCCGATCACACTTTCGATCTGCTTGTCGTTCTCCAGGTACTTGATGGCCAGATAGCGGGTCGAGTACTTGCCACGGATGTCCTGGTTTTTCTGGATCAGGAACTTGATGCGGTCGATGCTCTTCTCCAGTTCCTGACCGTGGTTGATGTGAATATGTCTGGCCAGCCTCTCGTCGTGCTTCTCGTAGATCTTGATGACGGTGTCCAGCAGTTCCGGGATTCCGGTTCCGTCACGGCTGACGGTCGGGCAGACAGGCATTCCGAGAAGGTAACCAAGCTGCTTGATGTCAAGGCTGTCTCCCCTCGCCTGAAGCTCATCGTACATATTCAGGGCCATCACGACTCGGAGGTTCATATCGATGACCTGGGTCGTGAGGTAGAGGTTTCTCTCGATGTTGGAAGCGTCCACGACGTTGATCACGACATCCGGAACGTTCTCAATCAAGTTCTTACGGACATAGAGTTCCTCGGGGCTGTAGGCTGACAATGAATATGTTCCAGGCAGATCCACGAGGACGATCTTGTAGCCTTTATATTCAAAATGCCCTTCCTTCGCATCAACGGTCACGCCGCTGTAATTGCCCACGTGCTCGTGGCTGCCGGAGGCGATGTTGAACAGCGAGGTCTTTCCGCAGTTCGGGTTGCCGACAAGGGCGACTCTGATCACGTGATGCCTCTCCTTGGCGAGACGTTCCATCTCCAGATTCAGAGCGGCGACCTCATCGCAGTCCACGTCGCAGATGGACGTGAAGTCCTGCTTGGAGTCAACGGAGGCCTTGGCCTCCTCCTCGCTGATCACGTCGATCAGTCCGGCTTCGGAGCGGCGCAGCGAAACCTTGTAGCCAAGTATTTCATATTCAATAGGATCTTTAAGCGGAGCGTTCAGCACGACCGCAACACGCTTTCCGGAGATGAAGCCCATCTCGATGAGCCTCTTCCGGAACCCCCCGTGGCCGTTCACCTTGGCGATGACACCGACCTCTCCAGTCTTCAGTTCAGAAAGTTTCATACTACACAAAGGAGGGATTGTCCCCTCAATACACTATATCCAAAATCGATACAAAAATATTCATTTTGTAAGATTTTCACAATCGCTAACTGTTGGTATTCGCCAGCGTGGCAGGCAAGAAGTTGATTATCAACTATAAGAGCCATCTCCTGGTGTCAAATCCAAGACCAGGATATCGGTCATTTAGCTATAAAACAAGCAGTTAAGTGCCACGGCACTAAAAAGAGAGGGCGCATCACCGTGCTGGTCACCATCACAAAGAGTGGTTAAGAAGCGGGAATATTTCCCAATTTATTGGCATTGACCAAAGATTGGTTTGATTATAATTTTGCAGCCTGAAAAAAAAGGAAAATCAAAAAGTGTTCGAGGCAAAAATAAAGTCACTAACCATCATCGTGGCGGCGACGTTGCTGTCTATCAGCGCGTTCGCCCAGGTTGGCGGCACCGTTGTCGATCAGGCGGACGGTTCGCCGGTCGCGGGAGCCGCCGTGACCATAAAAGGTAACCAGGCGGTCTGGGATGTCACTGACTCTTTGGGGCGGTTCAAGCTGAAGGCCACCGGCGGGACGCTTCAGATCACTTGTCTTGGTTACAAAACGCTGACCACAGCGGTAAGGAAGGACGGAAGATATTCATTAGCCCAAGATTCATTCGCCATCAACGAGGTGGTGGTGACGGCGACCGAGAGCCACGGGCTGACAAGCTCGTCACGGATCGGGCAGGACGCGATCGCGCATATCCAGCCGTCAAGTTTCGCTGACCTGCTGGAGTTGCTGCCAGGCGGACGCTCCGTAGATCCTTCATTCTCAACTCCGAAGACCATAGATTTGAGAGCTGTTTCGGTCTCCGGTGACAACTACAACACCTCATCCCTCGGAACACGTTTCCTCATCGATGGAGTTCCGGTCAACAACGACGCGAACCTCCAGACCACACCGGCCTACAGTAACTACGGATCATCATTCGTCAACGCCGGAGTCGATATGCGCACAATCACAACCGAGGATGTGGAATCCGTCGAGATCATCCGCGGAATCCCTTCAGTTGAATATGGCGACCTCACCAGCGGCCTTGTCAACATAAAGCGGCGCAAGGGCGGCAACGACACCAGAGCCCGTTTCAAGGCCGATATGAAGAGCAAGCTCTTCTACCTCGGCAAGGATCTGGAGTGGGGCAAGACCGACAAGCTGACGATGAACTTCAGCGGTAACTTTCTGGATTCCAGGGCGGATCCAAGGAACACGAGACAGAACTACAAGCGTCTGACCGGAAGCTACAGGATCGGCAAGACCTGGACCGGTGAGTTTGTCAGAACCCTCAGTGGAAGTCTGGACTACACCGGTTCGTTCGACAACCAGAAGTCCGACAAGAATCTGGACTTCGGCGACTGCGGTCCGATCGAGACCTACAAGTCCAACTACAGCCGCTTCGCGCTGGGCGGGGAATATACAGTCCGGAGCAAGAGCCTGAAATCGTTCTTCCAGAGCCTTGACATCACAGGGTCCCTGACCTACGAGAAAGACCTGATCGACAGATGGAAATTCGTGGAATATAGTTCACCGATGCCGCTTTCGACCAGTCTGGAGGAGGGCGAGTTCGATGTCACGATTGTGCCTTACAAGTACGAGGCCACACTGAAAGTTGACGGAAAGCCGTTCTACGCCTACCTCAACGGCACGGCGAAGTTCCGTAAAGACTTTAGGAACATCTCAAACACATTCAAGGCCGGAGCGCAGTGGAATGTCAACAAGAACTTCGGCAAAGGCACCATATTCGACCCGGAGAAGCCGTTCTCAGTGGATATGAATGTCCGACCGAGAAACTATTCCACAATTCCGGCCACGCATCAGATGTCGGCCTTCATCGAGGACAATTCCGTCTGGACTTTCGGGGACGGGTTCAAGGCAGAATGGCTCGCCGGAGTGAGGGTGGCGGCGATGGCGGGAGCCGGAAAGGAATATTCAGTGAATATGAAGCCGTACTTCGACCCGAGGCTGAACCTCAGGCTGGAGAAATTCCTCGGCAAGGATGTCAAGGTCGGACTGTCCGGAGGAGCCGGCTGGCACACGAAGTCCCCGACGATGGATCAGCTTTATCCGGATCCTATCTACTACGATGTCACGCAGATGAACTACTGGCCTGTCGAGGAGAATCTTCGCAGGATCAACGTCTATGTGCTGAAGATCAATCCGACCAACTTCAATCTCAAGGCGGCGCGGAACCTCAAATGGGAGATCGCCGCCGATGTGCAGGTCGGTCGGGAATTCTCGTTCAACATCGACTATTTCAGGGAGGATATGACATCCGGATTCAGGTACGCCAGCGAGTTCACTCGGCTCATCTACAAGGACTACCAAGAGGAGATGATCGACAAGAGCACACTGACCGGTCCGCCTTCCGTGGAGACGACTCCGTGGGTTCCGGACACGCTTCTTGTGGGATATTCATTCAACACGAACGGCAGCCGCACCCTAAAGGAAGGCATTGAGTTCACCTTGTCCGCTCCGAGAATCCGCCCGATAAGGACCAAGGTCACCGTCAGCGGCGCCTGGTTCAGAACAAGGTACAGCAACAGCCAGCCGACATATTACAGGCCTTCGGTGGTCGTGGCCGGCAAGACCTATCCTTACGTCGGCTACTACAAGGACACGGATGGTTTCCTGCGTGAGGTGTTCAACACGAATTTTATGTTCGACACACAGATCCCAAGACTCGGAATGATCTTCTCGACCTCGTTCCAGTGCCAATGGTTCACCGGAAGCCAGAACACGGCCAAGGACGCCCGCCCGATATCCTACATCGACAAGAATCTGGAGAGCCACCCTTTCACGGACGAATCCGCCGCGAACGGAATCCTGGCGCAGATGATCCGGGAATATACTCCTTCGATGTCCATCTATTTCAGAATCCCGTTCAGTATGAACATCAACCTCAAGGCCACCAAGAAGATCTACCACGACAAGATCTCCTGCGCCCTGTTCGTGAACAAGATCCTGGATGTCTCGCCTGACTATAGGACGAATATGGGCATCCTCGTCCGCCGCTCCGTCCTGCCGTACTTCGGAATGGAACTGAACTTCAAACTTTAATGAATATGCTGACACACAAAATCATACGAAATATACTCCTGACGCTTTCGGTCGTCCTTTGCGGCTGCGAGAAAGACTCCGGCCAGAACGCATTCTCGATCGTGACCCTCAACGTGACCTGCCCGTCCGTCAGCGCCGGAATAGAAAGGGTCGAGGTGGACAATTCCCTCGACGGGTCGTTCATCCGCGACCTCAACACGAGGCAGGAATATGACATCCCGACATTCCAGGTCGGGACCGCCACGGTCAAGCTCAGGAAAGGAATATATATGATCTCCTTCGACGGCAAGGCCGTGTTCAGTGACGGTCAGCGCAAGAAGGTCCGTTTCGCGGGTTACAACTCGCCGATGACCTCAGTGACCTTGCTGAACGACAAGGAGACGTTGAACCTTGAACTGACAGTACTGAAATGAACCGGATCATCTGCATAATATTCACAGTTTTGGCAGCCGTGACACCTGCCCGCGGACAAGAGAAATCCGATGTCAACTCAGCCTCGGAGAGGTATCTGTCCCCTGTCCGCGCCTTGGGACGAAACGAGATCGCCGGCCACAACGCAGGCAGTTTCCTGCTCTGGGACATCCCGACATATTCAGAGATCAAGGCTATCTATGACTTGCGCCGTGAGGATGACGCTCTACTGCCACAGGAAGGCGACGGGCTGGATCAGGGTTCTGTGAAGGTATATTCATTGATCAGATTGCAGAACCATTCGGCTGTCAGGGCCGGGGCGGAATATTCAAGAGGGGTGAAAAGGAACGTACTTTGGAACTCCACATCGGATTTTGAGCTGCTCTACCCGGACGTGATGGTGGACACGATCGGAGGCAATCTCCAGAAGGAGCAATATTCATTCTACGGAGCGTGGTCCAGGCTGATCGGGAAGGCGCACATCGGGGTTTACGGTGGTTACAGGGCACTGCACGAGTTCCGTCAGGTGGATCCGCGTCCAAGATCGGTCACATCCGACCTGAACGCCGCGCTGACCGGTGGAGTCGCCGCCAAAGGCTATGTCTTTGATCTGAACGCAGCGTTCAAGGTTTACAAACAGTCGCAGGATGTCAGTTTCTATGATCCGCTTGGGGCGAACACCTCGGAACTGCATTTCACAGGTCTGGGAAGCCATTTCGCCAGATTCGACGGTGCGGGAGACTTCACTTCAAGCAGGTACAACGGCCACGGTTGGGAAGTCTCCGCGACGGTCACGCCGGGCCATCCCGACGGTTGGACCGGATTGCTGTCCTACAACAGCCTGGGCATCGAATGTCTGTTGGTCGCCAACAATGAAGTGCCGATCACGGATCTGTGGATTCAGAAAGTGGACGGTCTTGTCGGTTACAAACGGCTCAGCGGCTCCGTGAAGTGGAATATTCTCGCAGGGATAGGCTACGAGCTGCGGCAAAGCACGGAGAACATCATCGACACGGGCAAGAACAAGGAATATGCTGTGTTAGGTTCCCTGACTATGTACCGGAACCGGATTCTGTCCGCCAATCTTAAAGGCGCGGTGGAGATTCCGTCAGCCGCAGGAACGATCAGCGTGGCGCCGGACTTTGAATATTACCAATCGTCCGCCGAATACATATTCCCGAAAAGGGAGATGGCCTTCGGATTCGCGGAGGCGGGTTTGAACGCGGGTTTGAGGAAGTCGCGCAAGGAGTGGCTGTTCAGCGCCGAGGTGAGGTTCAACCACGCATTCGGGATGGCCGGGACGCTTTCGATTCCGGCGGAGTACACTGAAGCGAGGGTTCTGGAACATTACGAGCATTTTCATTCGATGATCACCTCAGACCGGACGACAGCCGGACTGAGCCTTGGAATCCAGCGCAAGGTCGGGCAGAACACCGCCGTTTTCCTCCGGCCGGACTTCTCGTTCAGAGCCATCGACGGCTTTGGGCACGCTGGGTTTCTGACCGCCGCGATAGGACTGGCGTTTTAGAAAAGAATTTAATCATTGTTAACAACTAATAGATTATGAAAAAGTTACTTTTGATCCTTTCGGCAGCGCTCGCGCTTGCGGCCTGCAAAGATGAAAATCCGGTCTTCACAATTTCAACCGAGGAGTTGAAGTTTGACGCCAACGGAGGCGAGCAGAAAGTTTTCATCTCCACCAACAGAGACTGGACGGCACAGGTGCCGCAGACAGACACTTGGTACACGGTCTCGGCTCTCAGCGGAACTTCCGACACTGAGGTCACCGTCACGGTCGAGCCTTACGAGGACGCTACCCCGAGAACCTCTACGCTGACATTCGACACGGCTCTCGGACTGCGATCTTTCAAGATCACCCAGAACGGTCCTGTTCCGCCGGAGCAGCCTGAGTCTTCCGCTTTGAAGGTCAGAGGCAAAGGTGGCAGAGTCGCTTTCCCTGCCGTTCAGGGCTATGTGTATGAAGTAGGTGAGACTCCGGAATGGATTTCCGTGGCCGAGACCAGAAAGGACAGTGTCGTCCTTCAGCTTGACACCAACAGGACCGACGCTTACCGTACCGCTGATGTTGTTCTCAAGACAACCGCCGGAGCGGAATTGGAGAAAGTCTCTCTGGAGCAAAGCTGGAGAAACATCGAGCCGGGCGAGGTTCTTATCGAGGAAGTGTTCTTCACCAGCAACGCTCTTCCTACAACCGGCAAGCCGGACAAGTTCCACGGGGACCAGTATTTTAAGATCACGAACAACTCCGACGAGCTTCTCTATCTTGACGGCCTTATGATCTCAGAGGCAAAGTACGCTTCTTCCACAAAGACTCCGTATGAGTTCCTGGATCCGATCAAGAAAGAGGCCTGTGGTGTGGGAACCGTCTATGTCATTCCTGGCGGCGGACACGATGTTCCTGTGGAGCCTGGTAAATCCCTGATCATCGCGAACAACGCGCAGAACCATCTGGCGACCAATCCGAACTCATTCGATCTGAGCGGCGCTGATTTCGAATGGTATGACAAGTCCACCTCATCATCCAACCAGGATGTGGACAACCCGGATGTGCCGAACCTTGACATCTGGTTTACTTACTCACTTTCAATCTGGGTTCTCCACGACAGAGGATTCAAGGGTTACATCATCTCTATGCCACCTTACGGTGTCACAAAGGAATCCTACCTCGCCGGCTATAAGTGGGAAGGCAAATACATCAACCACTCCCTCGCCGGAGACTTTGAGATGAGCATCTCCAAAGCCTACAAGATTCCTAACACTTGGGTTCTGGACGGCGTGAACACCGCCATCGAGGAGGACTTCCAGTACACCAGTTGGGATGAGTCCATCGACGCCGGCTGGACACACTGCGGCAAGATCGACAAGGACCCTGAGCGCTACGGCAAGTCCGTCCTCCGCAAGAGAGGCGATGACGGCAAGCTGACCGACACCAACAACTCCACCAACGACTTCACCCCGGACTCCACCCCTTCCCTCAAGCGGTAAGGTCAGGACGTGAATATGAAAAAAAACATCCGATGGAAGATCTTCCACCGGATGTTTTTTTATCTATGCCTGACATCATTAAATATCACCGGCAGACTTTCTGACAGCCAGACCGATTTTGTTCCATAGGGTACAACTACACTTAACCTATCTTAGTGTAACAATGACTAAATATCTCAAGAATATGCAAAAATCAGGGTTAATTATTCATATCCCATACTCGTTTTCCGAGACGTTCTAAGGTGGGGGAACGCCTTGTTTTTCGCCAGATTTCCGCATAGGGGGGGGGTAATCGTTTTATTATCAATCACTTACAAACATAAAAGATGAACGGGGTTTGCTGTCACAGCAGACCCCGTTCGCAATTCTAACCTAAAACTTAACCTATGAAAAAACTATTCGTTGCAAAGGTATATCTTTTTTATAAAACAAGCAACATTCAATGTTTTTAATTTGTCCCAAAGGTCAGTATTTCTGACCGAAAGGGAGAAAATTGCATTTTTAGACCATTTTGCTATTGTAATTCTCCAAATTATTCTGCTTTTGGAACATCCATTCCGACTTTTGGAGCAGAACTTTCGTCAAGCTTGATCGTCTTGATTCTTACATCCATCAAAGGCTTGTCTCTTTGGTCGGTCGCGACCTGCGCGATACGATCTATTATGTCCAATCCGCTGACGGTTTCCCCAAAGACTGTGTAGGCTCCGTCAAGCTGGGCGCAGGCACGCTCGTCCTGGACAATGTAGAACTGCGAGCCGGACGATTCCTTCATCGGGTTCGCCACGTCGCCTCTGCGGGCGGCGGCGAGGGCACCCTTCTTATGGGTATATTCAGGGACGAACTCGGCAGGGATAGTATAGCCAGGTCCGCCCTGTCCGTACTTGGCCACAGCGGCGGCCGAGGTGTCACGGGTGTAAGGGTCTCCGCCCTGTATCATAAAGCCGTTGATCACACGGTGGAACAGGAGACTGTCATAATAACCCGTCAAAGCCAGTTTAGCGAAGTTTTCGCGGTGCTTCGGGGTCTTGCTGTAGAGTTTTACCTTGATCGTGCCCAAGTTCGTCACGATGTCGAAAACCGGTTCTTCCGGCAGTGTTGCGATAATGTCCATAGCTGTTTTTTCTTTTGCGGCCTGCTCAGCGGCGGCGATTGAATCCAGACGAGCCTGCTCAGCGGCGGCCTCAGCCTCAGCCGCGGCTTTTTTCGCCCCGTTGGAACAACCGAAGACCACAGCCACGGTAGCGGCACAGGCCAGGAGTGTGAAAATGTTCTTTTTCATATTCATAAAAAAATTAAAACTTGCGGTAGTTGTAGCCCAAGGTGTCGTAGATCCTGAAGGATTCCGTCTGCAGGGCCGACTTGAACCTTTCTATGTCTTTAACCTCCGGGGCGCACCACTGCACTTCGCTCAGAGCAGCCATACGAGGGAGAAGCATATACTCCAGATGCTCCGGAGTGGCGATGTACTCTGTCCACAGATTGGCCTGCACACCGAGGATATGCTTCTGCTGTTCCGGGTTCAAGCCGTCAAGAGGCTCATAACCATAGACTTTCTCAAGAGGAAGGTCTCCACCGATGCCGAAAGGCTCTTTCTCCTGATCCTGTGACTGGTAATAATCAAAGTAGCAGTAGGTGTTAGGGGTCATAATGACATCGAAACCCATAGCGGAGGCCTTGATGCCACCGTCGGTGCCTCTCCAGGACATAACTGTCGCACCCTTGGCGAGCTCGCCTTCAAGCACCTCGTCCCAGCCGATGATCTTGCGGCCGTGGTCGTTGAGGAACTTTTGGACGCGCGCGGTCACGTAGCTCTGCAGGAACTGCTCGGCAGTGTGATGTCCGTCGGCCTTGATGCCGAGTTCCTTGATCCTGGCCTGACAGGCAGGGCATTTCTCCCATTCCGCCTTAGGGCACTCATCGCCGCCGATGTGGATATATTCAGAAGGGAATATGTCCATAAGCTCGGTGAACACGTCCTCAAGGAAGGTGAACATTCCCTCCTTGCCCGGGCAAAGGACCTGATCGGACACACCCCATCTTGTCCAGACTTCGTAAGGGCCACCGGTGCAGCCGAGCTCAGGGTAGCCGGCGAGAGCTCCCATCATATGCCCCGGCAGATCGATCTCAGGGATGACGATGATGCCGAGTCTGTCAGCGTAGGCGACAATGTCCTTCATCTGATCCTGGGTGTAGTAGCCACCGTAGCGGATGCCGTCGTTGCTGCCCCAATCCTTCTTTATGACAGTACCGTTTCTGAACGCTCCGACCTCAGTGAGCTTAGGATATTTCTTGATCTCAGCCCTCCAGCCCTGATCGTCAGTCAGATGCCAGTGGAAGCGGTTGAGTTTGTGAGCCGCCATAATGTCAAGGTACCTCTTCACTTCCTCGACGGAGAAGAAATGCCTTGAGCAGTCAAGATGCATTCCCCTGTAGGCAAAACGAGGCTTGTCAGAGATCCTCACACAAGGGAAGAGGAACTTCTCCGACGCGTCCGGAGTCTCACCGAATATGCTCACGCTCGTCAGCTGCTTGAGGGTCTGCACGGCGTAAAGGAAGCCATTGAACTCAGAGGCACGCACGACACAGCGCGTCTTGTTGATGTCTATTGAATATTCCTCAGCGGCCAGCGAAGAATCTTTAAGGAATATGAAGCCTTTGGCCTTGGAGCAGTCCTTACTAAGGCCCACCGGAGTGGCGAACGAGCTGATCCTTCCGCTGACAAGCGTCATACGGTCGGCAAGGTCCTTGATGACGGCCTGGCTTTTCGCATCGATTGACTGGTCGCAGTTGAAATTCGCCCCGGCGGCCTTGAACGTGCCCTTCCCTATCTCCACATTTTGCGGACAAGGGATGACATTGATCGCCGTCTCGGCCTCCTTGGCATTCAAGGCGCAAGGCACGAGAAGGAGAGAGAGAGCGATGACTCTGATGATTTTTCTCATAAATAGTTGATTTTGATATTGGTTTCCATTAATGCGGTCCGCAAGATACGAATATTTCCGTAAAGGTCAATACAGCAGCAGACCCAGAATGCCTCCCGCTATGATGATCTTGATCGGTCCGACCTTGAAGACCATAGACGCGATGACGGCGGCAGTGAACAGTCCCCAGCTGATCCAATCCGGGAAGTTTTCCTTGACAATGCTGATCTCAGGCACGAGTCCGTTCCAGTCAACGGAGAACATCAGGATCAGGGCGGCGGCTCCGATAAGCCCCACAACCGCAGGTCTGAGGCTGGCCAGAACACTGGCGAAAACTCTGCTGTTCTTGAACTTCGTATAGAATTTGACTATGGCCAGCACGATCATAAAGGACGGGAGTATCACGGCGAACGTCGCAGAGAGCGAGCCGAGGATCCCGACAATATGGCTTGCCCCGGCCTGATGCAGGACCTCATAGCCGACATAGGTGGCACAGTTGATTCCGACCGGTCCCGGGGTCATCTGGGAGATGGCCACGATGTCTGTGAATGCGCTCTCGGACAGCCATCCGTGAGCCACAACGACCTGTGTCTGGATGAACGACAGCATAGCGTAGCCGCCACCAAAGGTGAACAGACCTATGACAAAGAAAACCCAGAAAAGCTGGAGGATAAGAGCAAGCTCAGTCATTTTTAGCCTCCTTTTTGTTTTTGATGACAGCAATGCTTGCCGAAACCACGATCAGGACAAGCAGGATGTAGATCGGAGAGAAGCTCAGGAACGCCACGAGGAAAAGTGTCACGATGGAGATAGCCCAGGCCCACCAGGTCTTGTTGTTCTTCCTCGCCATGTTGATCATCGGCACGGCGATCAAAGACACCACCACCGGACGGATGCCTTTGAATATTCGCTCAACCACAGGATTGTCCCGAAAGTTTGTGAATATCATGGCGATGAGCAGGATCGTGATGAACGAAGGGAGCACCGATCCGAGGGTCGCGACAACGCTGCCTTTCACTCCGTGGAGTTTGTGACCGACGAAAATGGACATATTCACGGCAAGAACCCCGGGTGCAGACTGTGCCATAGCTATGATGTCAGGGAGTTCCTCATCGGTCATCCAGTTCCTCTTTATCATTTCGTCCCTGATCAGGGGAATCATAGCGTAGCCTCCGCCGATGGTGAATGCTCCGAGCTTGGCGAAGACAAGAAAGATCTGCCATAAGGAGACCTCTTCCGGAAGGGTATTTGTTTGTTTTTCAGACATATTCATTGATTATAATCAACCATAGCGGCAACGACTGCGCTGGAGGTCCTGCCGTCTGGTCCGTGGGAGGATGAGTGGAATTCCTTGCACCCTGTTGAGGCTTCAAGGCGGGCTATGTTGCCAGGCCTAACCCCGGAGCCGGCCAAGATGACGATCCTGCCTTCTGCCCTATCGTTCAGTTCCTTGAGAGTCCGCTCACCGTCATTTACATTCGACGCGTGACCGGCCGTGAGAAGCCTGTCGCACCCAAGAGCGATGATGTCCTCCAAAGCCGCGAACGGATCAGCGCACTCATCAAAAGCGCGGTGGAACGTGACGTGAAGTCCTTCCGCCTCAACCATCAATCTTCTGACAGTATCAATGTCGATGCTACCATCCTTTCTTAGCGCACCGACCACGACACCGTTCACTCCAAGCTCCCGGCACATCCTCACCGATCCGATCATTGCCGGAATCTCGGCCTCGTCATAGACGAAATCGCCTCCACGCGCCCGGACAAGCACATTCACGGGAATATTCACAGCCCTCAAGGTCGCTTCTAAGTTGCTTCGGCTTGGGGTGACTCCCCCGCAAGACAGATCCTCACAGAGTTCGATCCTCCCCGCCCCGCCATTCATAGCCTCTACAGCCTCCGCCGCGTCAGTGCAGCAGCATTCCAAAAACCGTTTGTTTTCCATACCGCAAAGTTAGATAAAATCCGCTCACAATGGCCGCGCGCATAGCGATGGACACAAATAAATGAGAAATTATTATTAATATTTTTTCATTACAAATAGCAATTTTGCTAATGTGCTTGTTTAACAATCGTAAGATTTTCGCAGTCCAAAGCAAAGTCATAATAATCACAAAACGGTTGAAATACCTATTAAGCAATCGCTTAAAATTTTATACAATTGTTGGAATATTCAGAAATATTACATATTTTTCGCCTCGAATCCATTGAGCCTCTTGCGGCTACAAGGAGTTATGGTTTTAATAAATTACGTTCCGTAAGCATTTTAAAGCATATTCCTGTAGCAAAACAAGCACTTAAGCAAACAATGATAATATTAGAGTCAATGTTTAACTAAATTTTTAGGCTTATGAGTAAAAAGATGTATTCTTTGTTGCTGTGCCTCTGCTTAGGCATCTGCACAGCGTTCGCGCAGAACATCACAGTCAAAGGAACCGTGACTTCTGCGGAAGACGGCCTACCGGTCGCGGGAGCCTCGGTGTTCGTTCAAGGGACAACGAACGGCACCGTCACCGACATCTCCGGACAGTACTCCCTCAAGAATGTTCCGGCAGGCAGCACTCTGATCTTCTCCTGCATCGGTATGCAGGATGTCAAGAAGACTGCCGACAGAGTTGTGGACGCCACCCTCTCAACCGACAACGAACTCCTTGACGAGGTCGTCGTCACAGCCCAGGGCCTGACCAGAAAGCAGAAAGCCATCGGCTATTCCGCACAGACAGTGACCGCCAAGGAGCTCACCTCTGTGCATAGCTCGGATCTGGGAAACTCCCTCGCCGGAAAGGTTGCGGGAGCGCAGTTCTGGGGCGCCGGCGGTTCCACATTCAATGAAGGAAAGATCATCCTGCGCGGAGCCACGTCCTACAGTGACGCCCAAGGAAGCGAGCCTATCTACGTTGTTGACGGAGCCATCGTCTCAAGGGCATCCGTGAATATGGAGGACGTGGAAAGCCTTAACGTGCTAAAAGGACCTTCAGCCACAGCCCTCTACGGCTCACGTGGAGCCAACGGAGCCGTTGTGATCACGACAAAGAAGGCGGCCGACGGAAAGAGCTCACTCGAATTCTCCACCACAACATCCGTAGAGACATATTACAACCATCTTGACATCAACAAGCTATATGGAGGAGGCTCCAGCGCCGCGAGCATCTCAAAGACAGCCGCCGACTCATCCGACCCGGACGCCGTGGACTGGACATCGGCCACGAACCTGTTCACCAAACTTGACGACGGCTCCTATCTTATGGACAATGAGAACGATGAGAACTGGGGTCCTCGTTACGATGGGACGACACTTGTGCGCTCAGGTCTTTCGTGGGACCCGACCTCGGACAAATACGGCAAGGCTGACACTTGGGAGTCTCGTCTGGATATGAGGGATCTCACCCGCGCCGCCTGGACGAACAACACCAACATAGCGTTCTCAAAGGCCGGGAACGGATTTAGGACAAGAGTTGCGTTCAACAATGTCGAGCGTCAAGGTATTATGTACAATTCGAACGCGACACGCCGCTCGTTCAGCGTGACATCCTCGTTCAAACCGACCAGTTGGCTCAACGCTGATGTCAGCTACAGGTACCGCTACCGCAAGACCAAGAACGCGGCGACAGAGGGCTACTCGGAAGCCGGAAACGTTGTCTGCGAGTTCACGCAATGGGGCCAGACCAACGTTGACATAAGCGAACTGAAGGATTATCAGAGGCCGGACGGCAGCTGGAGGACCTGGAACATCGTCAGCCCGGAGAACCTTGCGGCCAACTATCACGACAATCCGTTCGGAACCCTCTACAACTTCAACATCTACAGTTACAACAACTACCATCTTGTCACAGCGGATGTTTATTCACTGCTGCCTGGAGACGTTCGTGTCGGCGTCCGCATCAACAATAACATCGCCACCAGCCGCTACGACGCGAAATACGGCAACGGGTCAACCGTTTTCGACCCATATTTCCGTACCTACCACACCCAGGCCAATGATTTCACCGCACAGGCCTACGCCACGTGGAACGACCACTTCGTTGACAACCGCCTTTCTGTGGAGACAGCCGTGTTCGCGGAAACGAGAAAGTACGACTATTTCTACCTCAACAGCTACACAAACGGCGGACTGTCGGTTCCGGGATTCTTCAACCTCGCCGCGTCGGCAAGCACCTACAGCACCAACAACGAGGAGACCCACTTCAAGACACGCTCGTTCTTCGGCACAGCCACGGTTGGTTGGGACGATCTCGTCTACCTTGATGGTTCAATCCGCTATGACATCGACTCCCGTCTGGCCAACGGCAATAACTCATTCCTTTACGGCGGAGGCTCAGTTTCCTTTATGGCCAGCAAGCTGATCGACGCGTCCTGGCTCAACTTCTGGAAAATCAGAGGCTCCGTGGCACAGGTGGGATCCACACTCAGCGCCTACAACATCTACCCGACCTACGAGGTGGGCACCAAGGCGCACGGTCTCACGACAATGTACGAGCCAAGGACTCAGGTCAACCCTTCCATCAAGCCGACCATCTCCACTTCATACGAGGTCGGAACAGAGTTCAAAATCTTCGGCAACAGACTCTTCGGTGACATCAACGTCTATCGCAAGGACACCAAGAACGACATCATCTCAGCCAACGTGCTGCCGCAGTCAGGCTATGCCTTCCGCAAGCTCAACGCCGGTATGGTGCGCAACCAAGGCATCGAGGTTGTCCTGGGTGGTACTCCGGTCCGCACACGTGACATCGAGTGGACGCTCTCCGGCAACATCACCAAGAACAACAATAAGCTTATCCGCCTTGCTCCTGATCAGTCTGAGTACACTATCTACTGGACCAAATTCTACGATGCCTGGTATCTCAAGGCCATCGAAGGGAAGCCTATCGGTGTCATCACATCCGGTTCACGCTGGGTGACCAACGAGGAAGGCAAACCGGTACTCCAGAAAGGCAACGCAGCCTGGGGGGACGTAAGGCCGACCTGGGAAAGAGGCGTGGAGAAGGAAGTAGGAAACGTCCAGCCGGACTTCACAGGAGGATTCTCAACATCCTTCAGGTACAAGAACATCACCTTCAACGCTTCACTTGACTTCTCCATCGGCGGTCAGATCGTCTCTTGGACGAATATGTGGGGAACCGGATCCGGTGTACTCGCCTCCACGGCCAAAGTCAACAACAGAGGCGTGAACGAGCGCGAACCTGTCGCCACCGGCGGAGGTGTCTATATGGAAGGAGTCGATGCTGACGGCAATCCGCTCTCCGGCTACGTTGACGCGTACAGATATTACCACTACCTCGCCTACTACAACGGCGACAACTGGGTTTACGACAAGACCTACGTCAAGCTCCGCGAGGTTTCCCTCCGGTACGACATCCCTGGCAAGATCCTCAAGAAGGCAGGAATAGGACTCACCAACGCCAGCGTCGCCCTCGTCGCCACAAACCCGTGGCTCATCTACTCGGCGTGCCCGAACCTTGACCCGTCCGAGATCGCCGGAGTCTCCTACAACTACCTTGAGGGAGGCCAGGCGTTGTCAACAAGATCGTTCGGATTCACTATCAATCTTACTTTCTAAAGCATAGGAGATGAATATTATGAAAAGGATAAACAAGATATTATGCTCAGCCGCGGTTCTCGCCACCGCATTGGTTTCCTCTTGTGATGTCACGGATTTCGGCGACATCAACAAAAGCCCGAACAAACCGTCCACGGCATTCACTGAATATCTGTTCAGCTACGCCTGCCAATACGTTCCGTACTTTGTTCTCGGCTCAACCACCAATGGCTACGACCCTTGGCAGCAGGAATGGGCCGGCTACCTGTCGGAGTCCAAAAACAATCAGTACGGTCCTCTCGGAACCACAATCCAATACTCCGCGGGCAACCTCTACCTCTACCCTCTCAAAAATCTGAATATGATCGTTCAGATGAACGAGGATGAAAGCCAGAGGGATTTGAGCAACGTGAAATCGTTCGGATCCAACGCCAATCAGATAGCCGTGGCGAAGACTCTCGCAGCCTATTATTATATGTCCCTCACTGACATATACGGTCCGATCATCCTTTCGGAAGCGTTCAAAGGTTCCTCAGAGGACAACTGGAAGCCGGCATACGACTCTCAGGAGTCAGTTTACACGCAGCTTGACGAGTCCTTGACCGAGGCCTACAGACAGTTTGACGAGAGTGAGTCCCTGAGTTCGGCCGACATCCTCTACAACGGAGACATCTCGAAATGGAAAAAGTTCAACGCATCCCTGCGTATGCTGCTTGCCATCAAGCTTTGTGACGTGGCTCCGGCGGTGGGCAAGACCCGCTTCGCGGCCGCCTACAACGACGGCGGGATGGAAAGTGAGTCCGATGGTTTTTACTACAGTTACGATGAGCTTACTTGGAACCGACTCTATTACTGGTGCTCACCGGATTACTCCGCCGCAGGATTCAACGCCGTGCCTAACTATTTCATCGTCGAGCAGATGAAAGCCCTGAAAGACAACAGGATGTTTGAATATTTCGACATCGAGGGCTACAAGGGCAAGCGTGATGAGGCCAAGTTCCCAAGAGACCAGTACTCCTCATTCTACGGTGTTCCGTTCGGCCTTTCCGACAACAACGCAGTGTCCGCTTTCAGTGACTGCTGTTGCAGCGTGAGTGCCAAGATGTTGGCGGTTGATGCCACATTTCCTGTCATCCCTGCGGCCAGAGTTCTGCTCACCGAAGCAGAGGCCGCCTGCCGCGGATGGATCACAGCCGACGCGAAAAGCCTCTACGAAAAAGGGATCAAAGCATCCTTTGAGCAATGGGGAGCAACCGGGGCCGATGAATATATAGCCTCTACGGAAGTGGCTTACAACGCGGCCGAAGGCATCGAAAAGATCGCCATACAGAGATGGATCGCAAGCTATCTGTCAGACGGTGTCGAGGCTTGGTCCGACTGGAGAAGACTTGACATTCCTTATCTCCCGGTAGGTCCTGGAGCCGAGATTCTTGGCAACTCACACTATCCGTACCGCATCGGTTACTACTCCGACACCGACATCGCCTACAATAAGGATAAATACCTTGAGGCTGTGAAACAACTCTCTGGCGGTGAGGACAACACCAGCAACAGGGTTTGGTGGGATGTCGCGGACAACAGAACCGGAGTCCTTACGGATGCTCAGTGCACACCTCCGAGCTTGTAGTGTGTAATAATCTCTATGACAAGATATGCCCCGGAAACCGATAGATTTTCGGGGTTTATCATATTATAAAAAGAGAGGATGGTTTCCCGTCCTCTCTTTATCCGTATATTCAAGTCTCTCAATTAGTCGCTGAGAGAGAATCTCTTGAAAGCGACAACCTTGGCCTCAGGGTCAACGGACTTGATGTAAGCGGCAACTGAGACCTTCTCGTCAGACTGAACGAAATCCTGCTCCTCAAGAGTCTGCTCTTTGAAGAACTTCTGGATACGTCCGTTGGCGATGTTCTGGATCATCTGCTCAGGAAGAGAGGCGGCCTTCTCGGCGGAGACAGTCTTGATGATCTCACGGGCCTGCTCAGCCTGCTCAGGAGTGATCCAACCCTTGGCGGTGTTGGACTCGATGTGATCCTCACTGTCAACGTGGGCCGGGTTGATGCCGACCTTCTTGAGAGCGGCCTCGACAGCCTTCTGAACCATTTCGTCCTTGGTCTTCTGGACAGCAAGCTCGCGCTCTTTCTCAACAACCTCTGCAGGGCAGTCGGCCGGAGACACCGAGACAGGGTTCATAGCGGTCACCTGCTGGGCGACAGCCTTGCCGAGTTCGGCAGGAATCTCCTTGTTGAAAGCGACAATGGCGCCGAGTTTTCCGTTGAAGTGAACATAGTCACCGATGAACGGAGCCTCAAGAGCGGCATAGTAAGCGAGAACGTGCTTCTCACCGGTCTTGCCTGTCTGGGCGGAAATCTCCTCCTCAACAGTGTGACCGTTTGAGCACTTGCTGGCCTTCAGGCCTTCGATGTCGGCAGGGAATGACGCGATTGCAGCGTCAGCGATCTCTGCGGCGAGAGCCTTGAAGTCAGGGGTTGCGGAAACGAAGTCGGTCTCACAACCGAGGCATACGATAACACCCTTGTTCCCGTTGATGCGGACAAGAACCGCACCCTCGGAGGTCTCGCGGTCGGCGCGCTTGGCGGCGACGAGCTTGCCCTTCTCACGGATGATGTTGACTGCCTTCTCGAAGTCACCCTCAGCCTCGGCGAGAGCCTTCTTGCAATCCATCATACCAGCGGATGTCATCTTGCGTAATTTCATTACGTCTTGTGCTGTAATTGCCATAACTCGTTCTCCTTTAATTATTCAGCCTTTGGTTCCTCTGCAGCCGGAGCCTCAACCGCAGGAGCGGCCTCAGCCTCTACGTCAACCGGCTTCGCGCTTTTACGGGCGCGGAGCTTCTTGCCTGTAGGATTGGCGAGAGCCTCACCCTCGGCGGCCTCGTTGTTAGCCTCTTTCTCCTTCTCAAGCTTTCTCTCGCTCAGACCCTCTTCGATGGCCTTGCAGAGAACAGTCATAATGGTCTCGATCGACTTCGTAGCGTCGTCGTTAGCCGGTATTACATAATCAATCGGGGTAGGATCGCAACAAGTGTCAACCAATGCGAATACCGGGATGTTGAGGCGGTTGGCCTCCTTGACGGCGTTGGCCTCCTTCTGGATGTCAACTACGAAGAGAGCGGACGGAAGACGGCTCATATCCTTGATGGAACCGAGGTTCTTCTCCAGCTTCTCTCTCTGACGGTTGATCTGAAGACGCTCTCTTTTGGCGAGCTTCTCGAACGTGCCGTCCTCCTTCATCTTGTCGATGGTGTTCATCTTCTTGATAGCCTTGCGGATGGTTGGGAAGTTGGTAAGCATACCACCAGCCCAGCGCTCGGTTATCGATGGCATATTGACTGCCGCAGCCTTCTCGGCAACGATCTCCTTAGCCTGTTTCTTTGTGGCTACGAAGAGAATCTTGCGACCTGAACGCGCAAGCTCTTTCATTGCATCGGCAGCCTCGTCTATCTTGACGATGGTCTTGTGCAGGTCGATGATGTGAATCCCGTTCTTCTGGTCAAAGATGTATGGAGCCATCTTAGGGTTCCATTTCCTGGCCAGATGTCCGAAATGTACACCTGCATCAAGAAGTTCTTGGAAATTTGTGCGTGGCATTTTAAAATTCTTGTTTTTTGTTTAAACTTTCCTCCAGACCTTTTGCCGACAGTCTGAAGGCTCTTTTCTTCAATCCCGGAGCAGTGGTCCTCGACCAATCTCTGAGATTTTCCGCAGTCCCGGCAATCCCCGGTAGTGTTCATCGGATTCTCATCCAGCGAAAAGTCCGCGGGATTTGAAGCACCGGACTGTGCTTTTTCATAAACCAGCTTATGCCGCTGACAATCCAGACAAGACTAACGCTTGCTGAACTGGAAGCGAGCACGTGCGCCAGGCTGACCAGGTTTCTTTCTCTCGACCTCGCGGGAGTCACGTGTCAGGAAGCCTTCGGCCTTGAGAGCTGAGCGGTAAGCCTCTCTGTCCAGATCGCTGAGCGCGCGGGAGATTCCGAGTCTTACAGCTTCGGCCTGGCCTTTTGTGCCGCCACCGACAACGTTAACCTTCACGTCAAACTGACCTTCTGTCTTTGTGACGGCGAAAGGCTGGTTCACAATGTAACGGAGAGCGTCAGTCTTGAAGTACTCCTCAACACTGCGGCCGTTGATTGTGACATTGCCCTGACCGGCAGAAAGATAAACACGAGCGACGGCTGATTTACGTCTTCCAAGGGCGTTTTTCTGTTCCATTTGCTCTGTTAGATTTCGTTCAACTTAATTTCTCTAGGGTTCTGCGCCTGGTGAGGATGCTCAGGACCTGCGTAAACGTGCAGGTTGTTGATGATCTTGTCACCAAGACGGGTCTTAGGGAGCATACCCTTCACTGCTCTCCTGACGAGTTCAGCAGGTCTCTTCGCAAGGATCTCCTTCGGAGTCGTGAAACGCTGTCCACCCGGATAACCGGTGTAGCGAACGTAAACACGATCAGTCATCTTGCTGCCCTTGAGGATAACCTTCTCGGCGTTGATGACGATGACGTTGTCACCGCAGTCAACGTGAGGGGTGAATCCCGGTTTGTTCTTGCCGCGAAGGACAAGAGCGACTCTTGAGGCAAGACGTCCGAGTGCCAGATCCGTGGCATCGATAACGACCCACTCTTTCTGTACAGTATTCTTGTTCAAGGAAACTGTTTTGTAGCTAAGTGTGTCCACTGTCTTGATCTTTAATGGTTTAACATAAAATATTGCGATCCCTACACAACATAGGGGTCGCAAAGATAGGCATTTTTTCTGAAATATTCAAACTTAATCTTTTACGGAACTATGCACTTTAGGCTTGCTCGTAGTAAATGCACATTTACGTGGCATTGTTATGGATTACAATCCAAAAGTGGATGGTCGCGGACATCAATGAATACCATAGCCTCTCACTATCAAGCTTTTCAGAGACATAAATGAGGGTAAACGTTACTCAAAAGCGCCATCCGACACCATCCGGGAACGAAAAGAGGCGTATATGCATCCCAAAAGTGCGGAAGAAGTCTTCGTGCGCAGGCCGGATAGCCTATATGAAGTGACAAAGGGAATAATGTCTCCAATGAATGCTCGGCAGCACCCTCGGGAGACGAAAAGTGGGGGAAACGTTTCCCAAGAGTGCAGGCTGCACTCTTGAGGAGCAAAAGAGGCCGAAAGTGTTACCGAAGGGATTCGGAGCAAGCCTAAAGTGCATAGTTCCGAAAAATATTGAGTATTGCAGTTTCTATGGAGCGTATTTCGTAGATAGATTGTATCTGCCGAACATTGAAAGTCTTGATAGAACCGCTTTTATCAGAATTGTCGCTGATGAGGTTTTCCTTGGTCCGAAACTTAAGACTACAGATCTCGGTGGAATGGAAGTGAACCGGGTCATAATAGATGAATCCCATCCGCAGATTTAGAAGCTGTTTTGATTTGTTTGTTTGAAAATTAAGAGCAAGCTCTTTCCCTGCTACTCACCTCGGCAATCCGAATAAGTTCGATTGCTCTCGGTTCGGGCGCTGGGTTGAGAGTGAAAAACTTCAGTTTCGACCGCTTCTTCCAAGGAAGATAGTGGTGCTATCTGACAGAAGAAGCGGGAAGAAAATGAAGATTCTTTCACCTCAAAGAACATTTCAAACAAATCAAAACAGCTTCTTATTCCTATGGTTGATGTAGAGCGGGATGATGGAAAACCGCGAAAAGAGCTTCAAGACAGCTTACAGGTACTCCTGAATCTACTGACGGATGCTTATGGCAAAGAGCCTATGATTTACGGCACTAATCGCTCATACAATGAGCTATGTGCTCCAGAGTTCAACAATTATCTCCTTTACATAGGTAGATACGGGGAAAATAAGCCTGTCGTGAAAGGGCCGTCACATTACACAATTTGGCAGCATTCAGAGAGAGCCAAAATTCCAGATATCCCCAAGCCTGTGGATATGTGTCGTATGCACCCGCTCTATGAATCGAGCTGCATTGAGTTATAACTACATCACCTTGTTCCCTCCGTTTTTTAGGGCGGTGTCAGATAAGAGGATGCCCGCTGCGAAGGGGCAAACCATCATTTTTTACCCGAAATAATAGCAAGAGTTTCCACACCTTGACTCGAACGCTATGGCTTGGCCTTGGTTAGCACACAACAAGCGAGTTTCCACCGAAACGGCATTTTACCGGAGAAACTGCTGATCCAACGGAGTTTGTCCGGTAAAGAGGTCTATTACCGGAGAAAACTCAATTGCAGAGAAAATAGAAAAACCATCTCCTTCTTTTACCACAACGCTATTTTTCCGGCAATGCCCAAATCAAGGGTCGCTGTCGCTATGCCTAACGCTTTAAATACACGGCTCATTGTAGGCAATGTGATGACGCTTTTCCCTTTTTCCAATTTGGAGATTTGGGCGCGCTGCACACCTATACGCTCACCAAGTTCTTCCTGAGTGAGTTTTTGCGCAAGCCGTGCCTTGCGTATGGCCTCACCCACAAAGTATGCGTTTACATCTTCTTTGAGTTGAGTTTCCATAGCCTCGCGCTCTGGGGTGCCTCTTTTTCCCCAAAGCTTATCCTTCATATCATCCGCTGGGATCAGTTTCATCTGTTCCATAATTATCTCTTGTTTTTAAAATACTCTTTCCTTACCTCTTCCGCCTTGGCAATCTCCTTTGATGGTGTCTTTTGAGTTTTCTTGACTATACCGTGCGTGACGATAACCAACGTGTCCAACTCCGTGTCCCAAAAGGAGAATAGTCTATAACTAATACCATTATAAAGAGTGCGGAATTCCCATATATCGGTATTCTCAAGTTTCTTGAATATGTTAACTTTCATCACCCCTTCCTCAACCTTGAAGATGTTATAGTATATCTTCTGTTGAGCCTTGAACGGTTGTGCGTCCAAAAAGGCTTGCGCTTCTTCTGTCAACACAACTTTTAGTTTACCTATGCCCATTTTGTTTTCTGCTACAAATATAATATAATGTTTCCAAGTAACGATACAATCTCGCATTGATTTATATAAATGCTGCGGCAAAACTACGGCGAACTATCCGTGGAACAAATTATTCAACGGATAATGTGGAAAAGCACTCACGGGGGTGCCTGTATGTCAATATTTAAGAGAATGGGGATGTCTATATTTCAGAAAAATCGAATCTCTCCGGCATCGATTGGCGGATGAAAGGCCTGTGGTGTGAGCGGGAAATATGGCAAAAGAGACGCAAAATGCCTTTTTTACCATATTCCTTTTGTGTCCAGCTGGCTAATTTTGTGTCTTGAATATCCCGAATGTTCGGGACCTGATATCAGGTGATCTTTATAGGTGAAAAATTCAACCAATATAAACATCAAGCGAATCTTCTCAGTTCTGTTGACATCGGCCATAGTAGCCCTTGCTTTTGCGTCGTGTGACAAAAAAGTGGAAGAGACCATTAGTCTCATCTGTTACAGTCTCGCCAGTAAACGTGGAAATCATCGAAGGTGAATCCGCCAAACTGACCGCCAAGATTTCTCCTGCGGCGGCCGCTGACAGGGCCGTCGCCTGGACCTCCTCCGACAAAAGTGTCGCCACCGTTGACGACAGCGGCAATGTGGCCGGTCTCGCGGCCGGTTCCGCAACGGTCACCGCGGCTGTGGAAGGACACAGCGCAACGTGTCAGGTGATAGTGAAGAAAAAGGAGGAGCAAGGCACGGATCCCGATCCGAAGCCGGATGATTCCTACGTGGAGAAAGAACGCCAGGCCTTGATCGCTTTCTACAAGGCGAACAACGGTGATTCGTGGAAATACAAAGACAACTGGTGCGGTTCCAAGCCTGTGTCAGAGTGGTACGGAGTCAAGATGACCGAGGATGGGAAACGCGTAAGGTCTATTGTGCTGAACGATGGTGAAGTCTATGGTCGCATTCCGGACGAGATCGTGGATCCGGAAATGCTTGAGGAATTGCGAATCACCAACTATGGGGAGGAGCCTGAGCAATCGTACCCTTTGCCTGAGGCCATCGGGAAACTGAAGTACTTGAAAAAATTGTACTTTCAAAGTTATCCGACAGGAGGCAGGCTACCGGAAGCCATTTTTGATCTGGCAAATCTGGAGGAACTTCGCCTTAAATTGACAGAAGCACAGCCGATGCCGGCATCCATTGCCAAACTGACCAAACTCAAAGTGCTTGATCTGGAAGGCAGCAAACTGACCGGCTCCCTGATTCCGGAGCTCTGGAATCTTCACGAACTGACTGAACTGAAACTTTGGGGATGCGGCCTGACTGGCTCAATACCAGCCGAACTGGGCGGGCTTGCCAACCTCAAGACCATAGACCTGTCGACCAACAAGCTGTCAGGAGTGATTCCGGTCGAGGTTTCGCGCCTGGAAAACTTCTGGGATCTGTGGACGGGAATCGTCTTTGGAAACAACTTTACTCAAAAGGACATTGAGGACTCACACCTTCCTGCACCAAAGGCATTCCAGACAATCGCTCTTGACGGCTCCGCAATCGACCTTGAGCAGGAGTTCGGCAAGAACCGCTACACTGTGCTGATGCACGTCAATCCGAAATCCGGCAACGCCCAAGGCTTCATCGAAAGGCTGTCCACGTTCTATGACAAGAACAAAGGGCTTGGTGTCATCACCTACTTTGACAACAACAACCCGAAAGACAAGAACGCCAATGTCGCTGATTTCAAGAATATTCTCTCAACATTCCACGTGGGTTGGAAGTCTTTCGCCTCCTGAATGTACAAGGATGGGCAACGGGAATTCTACACTGAACGGGGCAAATCAATGTACCCTCACGCTTCGGAGAACTCAGTTGTGATCATCGGTCCCGACAGGACGGTGGCCTACACTACATTGCCGGACAAAAGCAGCGATAAATTGGACAATGTCCTGTCCTATCTCTCCGATGTCTTCGGCTCCAAGGAAGAGTATTACGAATCCAAGGACTATTCGGCTGACGGCAAGGTGATCACACTTCAGAAAGCGACCGTTGGCAACGGGGCGGACATTGTCATCACAGGCGACGCATTCTCCGACAGGCTCATCGCGGACGGCACCCTACGCAAAATGGCGGACGATGCTGTCAACGGAATATTCTCGACGGAACCGCTGAAGTCTCTGAAAGACAGATTCAACGTTTACCTTGTCAACGCGGTCTCGAAGAACGAGGAATATACCAACGCGACATCGACTGCATTCAATGGAACTTTCGGCAATGGATCCGCCTGCGGTGGCGACCTTGACAAGGTCCTTGAATATTCCCAAAAGGCAGTCGGAGCTTCCAGAATGAATGATGTGACGGTTCTTGTTTTGATGAACTCGTACCGTTCCGCCGGCACGACCTATATGTTAAAACCTTCATCCGCAGCCGGTTACGGAGAAGGAGCTTCGGTAGCGTTCCTTCCTTACAAGAGCTGGAACTCCACAGGGTATACCAAAGAGGACCTTACCGCCACCCTTATCCACGAGTTGGTTGGACACGGAATAGGCAAGCTTGATGATGAATATTCCTATTCGTCCCTTGGCAGGATTCCTCAGAATGAAATCGACTACATAAAAGGGAATCAGGAGAAATACGGTTGGTATATGAACACTGACTTCACTTCCAATCCGGACAAGGTCAAATGGAGCGCTTTCAAGGACAGCCGCTACAAGGAAGAGAACCTTGGGGTGTTCGAAGGATCAAGCGTCTACGCATTGGGTGCATACAGACCGACCGAGAACAGTATGATGAGGTACCAGAGCGTCTCCGAGCGTTTCAACGCTCCATCCCGTCAGGCAATCTGGATCCGTGTGATGAGACTGTCCGAGGGCTCGTCCTGGACTCCGGACCACGAGTCGTTCGTCAAGTGGGATCAGGCGCACAAGGCGACTACTACCGCCATTACCCGGACCTCGTCACCGGCCTGTGGGCGCACCGTATCCGCACCTTCCGTATTCGTGGACAAGACTTGGGAACAGATCTTGAGATAGTATACCGCAATTCAATCACTCAGCCCCTGAATGCCCACCCTTCCAACCGGAAGCGCCCTGCGGCAACATTCAGGGGCGTGGCAGCTAAATATTTAACTATCAACAACAAAAGCATTGGCCTTGTACCGTAACCAGCACTAGGTCAATGCTTATTCAATTAATAATCAAATTATTATCCGCCACGCAATTCACAAGGCAGCCAATCGCTAAAGACACAACTATTTCAAGCTGGTACAGAGGAAGAAGAACATATCGCCAACTGACGGAACGAAAATCGGCCAACTGACGGAACGAAAATCAGCCAACTGGCGGAATAAAATTCCGTAATAATTTGATTATTTTGGAAATAACCGCTAATTTTGCCGCATGAGCAATTATAGGAACAGAGTCGCTGACGAAATACTCAAAGATAATCTTGAAGCAGCAGGGCTAGTACTGATAGAAGGAACAAAATGGTGTGGAAAGACTACCACCGCTGAACAACAAGCGGGAAGTATAGTGTATATGAACGACCCCGGCAACTCCGGAACATATCTAGCCTTGGCTCAGAATTCACCAAGCCTTCTGTTGAAAGGTGACACACCGCGCTTGATAGACGAATGGCAGAACGCTCCCGAACTATGGGATGCGGCCAGGTTTGAAGTGGATCACAGGGAGACCAAGACAGGGCAATTCATTTTCACGGGTTCAACCGTCATACCCAGAGAAAAACTGGAGAGGATCAAGCATTCCGGAACCGGACGCGCCGCGTGGATAAAAATGCGACCTATGAGCCTGTGGGAATCCAGTGAGTCAAACGGACAACTTAGCCTTAACGACCTATTCCTCAACAAGACCGAAGCGGCATATCAGTCCAATGAATTGGACATCGAGCAGTTAGCCTGGCTGATATGCCGGGGTGGATGGCCGGCGGCATTGACAATGTCAAAAAAAGGTGCTCTTAGGCAATCTTTCAATTACATAAACGCAATCGCAAGTACTGATATCTCAGCCGTGGACGATGTGGATAGGGACAGGGATTTCACCCTACGCCTGCTTAAAAGCTATGCACGTTTTCAGGGAGCCCAGGCTCCGGTCACATCAATATACGAGGATCTCAAGTCCAATGCTGACGGATCAATGACAAGTGAAACCATCTCTTCCTACATATCCGCCCTCAAAAAATTGTTTGTCGTGGAGGATGCCCCGGCCTGGAATCCGAATCTCCGCTCAAAAACAGCCATAAGAACATCAGACACCCGATATTTTGTTGATCCTTCGATAGCGACCGCCGCTATGGGAATCGGCCCGGATGATCTCATTTCAGACCTGAACACGATGGGGCTTCTTTTTGAGACGATGTGCGTACGGGATTTGCGCGTGTATGCAGAAGCGCTCGACGGCAGTCTGTATCATTACAGGGACAAGAACAACCTTGAATGTGATGCCGTGCTGCATCTGAGAAACGGCAAGTATGGTTTGATAGAAATCAAACTCGGCGGGCAAAGGCTTATAGACGAAGGAGTTGCCACACTGCATTCATTGGCGTCAAAAATTGACACAGATAAAATGAAGGCCCCTTCGTTCCTGATGGTTCTGACAGGAACTGGTGCCTATGCTTACAAAATGGACAATGGTGTGTGGGTAGTTCCAGTAACTTGCCTTAGACCTTAGCGATATTTTCGAGAGTAGCATATACAGCTAGATTTGCTCCCGTCGAGAGTAAAATTGACTATGACGGTGGTGTTTTGTGGCGAAAATGTTACCGTTGGGTTCCGGCGGCTGTGAGGCCACAGCGGCCATTTACCCGGACAGGGCGTGCGAAGCGCGTAGGTCGCCGTGGCCTCACCGCCGCCGGAACCTCCATAAACGGTGAAAGGGGCGTGGCAAGGAAGGTGCTTAGATGGACAGGACGGCGAGGACGTTGATCAGTTCCTTGTCGATCGGCTTGTCGAGCTTGATGGCCTTGCCGATCGGGACATAGACGATCTCGTTGTTGGAGATTCCGACCATAATGTTCCGCTGGCCTTCCTGAAGGGCCTCGATGCTTGCGTAGCCGAGACGGCTGGCGAGAATCCTGTCGTAGGCTGAAGGACATCCGCCGCGCTGGAGGTGACCAAGGATGGTGACACGGACGTCATATTCAGGATATTCCTGCCTTACCCTTTCGGCGTAATGCATCGCCCCCCCGTCCTTCGGGCTTTCGGAGACGAGCACGATCGAGCTGTTCTTGCTCTTGCGGCAGCCGTGGCTGATAAATTTCTCCAACTGGTCGATGTCGGTCTGATCCTCCGGAATGATGGCGGCCTCGGCACCGGCGGCGATGGCGGAGTTCTGAGCGAGGAAACCGGCGTCACGGCCCATCACCTCGACAAAGAATATGCGGTCGTGGGATGTCGCCGTGTCCCTGATCTTGTCCACACACTCAACGATCGTGTTAAGCGCCGTATCATAGCCGATCGTGGAATCTGTCCCGTAAAGATCGTTGTCAATCGTGCCAGGCAGACCGATGATCGGGGTATCATATTCGTGAGCGAACTCCTGCGCGCCGGCAAGGGAGCCGTTACCACCGATGACGATAAGAGCATCGACTCCGAATTTCACCAGATTGTCATAGGCCTTCTTGCGGCCTTCCGGAGTCATAAACTCCTCACTTCGGGCGGTTTTCAGAATCGTACCGCCTCTCTGGATCGTGTTGCTTACACTTTCAGTGGTCAACTCTTTCAGATCACCGTGGATGAGTCCCTCGTAACCACGGTAAATGCCGAAGACTTTCCATCCGTTGTAGATCGCTGAACGGGTCACGGCCCTGATGGCCGCGTTCATTCCCGGAGCGTCACCTCCTGATGTCAAAACACCGATTGTCTTTATCTCTTTCATATACACTACTATTAACTTAACGAATCCTTTATTCTATCATACAAAAATAGTAATTTTGCAGACAATTGGCACATTCCCACAAGGAAAATGCCAAGTGGAAAGAAAGGCAGATAATAGCGACAATATGACAATTGGGAATATAGATCTCGGGGAAAGGCCGGTGCTTCTGGCTCCGATGGAAGACGTTACAGACGCTTCTTTCAGAGGAATATGCAGGGAGCAGGGGGCGGATATGGTCTATACGGAATTCATTCCGTCCGAAGGTCTGATCCGGGACGCGAAGAAGGCCTACGCCAAGCTCAAGACCACAGACGACGAGGCACCGGTCGGGATTCAGATCTACGGCAGCGATCCGGACGCGATGGTCGAGGCGGCGAAGATGGCGGACCACGCCACGGAACTTGTCGGCGGACACGGGTGCGATGTGATCGACATCAATTTCGGCTGCCCGGTAAGCAAGATCGCCGGGCGGGGAGCCGGATCAGGTATGATGAAGGATCCGGACAAGATGGTGATGATTACAAAACGGATCGTCGAGGCCGTTGGCAAGCCGGTCACGGTCAAGACCCGTCTCGGCTGGGACGAAAGCAGCAAGATTATCGTGGAGCTGGCCGAAAGGCTTCAGGATACGGGCATCAAGGCTCTCACGATCCACGGGCGGACCAGATGCCAGATGTACAAGGGCGAGGCCGACTGGACCCTCATCGGAGAGGTCAAACGGAACCCGAGGATGCATATTCCGATAATTGGCAACGGCGACATCAACTCTGCGCAGAAAGCAAAAGAGGCATTCGACCGCTACGGAGTGGATGGGATTATGGTCGCCAGAGCATCCTTCGGCCATCCTTGGATATTCAAGGAAATCAAGCACTTCCTTGCCACGGGAGAGGAACTTCCGCCGCTTGGGGTGCGGGAGCGGGTCGAGCTTGCGAAAAGGCAGATGCGGCTGTCGCTGGACCTCAAAGGCGTGCCGACCGGAGTCTATGAGATGCGCCGCCACCTCTCCTGCTATTTCAAGGGACTGCCCGACTTCAAGGAGACCAGAATGCGGCTTGTGACCGAGAATGACCCGGAGGAAGTGTTCAAGATTTTGGAATATATCGCCGAAAAGTGGGGGAACACTGAAATTTCAGAGACGAACAGCGTCTATGGCTTATGATTTTTTGTATCTTTGCAGTCTATGCTTGACAAGATCCTTCTTGCACCATATTATCTGACGCTGAAGCTGAGGCACGCTTGCTACGACCACGGCCTCTTCAAGGTGGGCACCTGCGAGGTACCTACCATCTGCGTCGGTAACATCACGGCCGGTGGCACAGGCAAGACCCCTCACACGGAGATGATCCTCCGCTCCTTGCTGCGGAGCGACGACTGGGCGTTCCGCAATCTCGCCGTCCTGTCAAGGGGGCACAAGCGCAACAGCAGTGGTTTCCAGCTGGTTGAGAAGGACGGAAAGGTCAAGGAATATGGCGATGAGCCTCTCCAGATCAAAAGGAAGTTTCCGGGGGTGACGGTCGCCGTGGACAGACAAAGGATCAAGGGATGCGACATTCTCTGCCATCCTGAGAAACTCAAGACCGAGAGGAGGGCGCGCAAGTGTGCCGACGCTTCGATTCCGCCTGCCGATTTGATCATACTGGACGACGCTTTCCAGTACAGGACACTGAGAGCTTACTTCAACATCGTCCTCGTGGACTACAACCGTCCGACGTACAAGGACAAGCTGCTGCCTTTCGGAAGGCTTCGTGACCTGCCGCAGAGGCTGCACTACGCCGACATCATCATCGTGTCCAAGTGCCCGGCATATCTGGAGGACGAGCAGAAAATCGAGTGGGCGCGGTCGTTCGGCCTGAAGGACTATGACCTCAAGACCTGCACGGGGACGGACAGAAAGGGTTCCGTAAAGACCCTGTTGTTCACGACAATCTGGTACAATTCTCTCCAGCCGATCTTCGAGGAAGGAAACCGAAGGTACGCATATTCACAGAAACTGATTCTCTTTTCGGGAATAGCCAAGGACACGCCGCTGAGAATGTACCTCAGCGACAAGCACGAGATTGTGAAGCGGTTCACCTTTATGGACCACCACAACTACAACCGGTTCGACATCAAGAAGATAATGCGTGCCGTCAAGGAGCATCCGACGGCTGTTGTGGCCACTACTGAGAAAGACTGCCAGAGGATCCTGGACTTCAAGAGGATTCCAGACCAACTGAAGGTCCGCCTGTTCCAGGTGCCGATCGAGGTCGGATTCCTTTCAGAACACGAAAAAGCGGTCTTCGAGAACACTCTGACGACCGCCCTTCGCAATTTCACTCCGGAATATTAGTTTCTTTTTCACGGTCACTTCGACAAGCTTCAGTGACCGGTGGAATTCGGTCGCTGAGCCTGTCGAAGGACTGATTTATTTGGCATTCACTATCCCCAATTTCTCCAACAGAGCCTCCGGCTCAGGATCGTGGCCGCGGAACCTGCGGTAAAGCACATCCTCGTCCTCGCTGCACCCTTTCGACAGGATGTTGTCACGGAACGAGTGCGATACCTCGGTGTTGAATATTCCTTTTTCCTTGAACAGACTGAATGCGTCCGCCTCCAGTACCTCGGACCATTTATAGGAATAGTAGCCAGCGCTGTAACCACCTGAGAATATGTGGCTGAACGAGGTCGAGATGCAAGCCTCCGGAATGGAAGGAATCACATTCGAGCTCTTCAACGCCTCTTTCTCAAAGGCGATGGTACCCAGCTCCTGCATAGTTTTCAGGTCACTGATCCTATTGGTAGCCGAGCTTGCCGAAGCACCGAATTGACCTGATCCGGAATCACCCTTCAGCGTGTGCCAAGCCATATCCAGGATCCCGAACTGAAGCTGACGCACCTGAGCGTAGGCGGCATTGTAGTTCTTCGCCTCCACAATCTTGTTTATCAGAGTGTCAGGCAGAGCCTCACCCGTCTCGAAATGACGCGCGAAAGTGTCCAGGAACTCCGGCTCGAACGCCCAGTTCTCCATGATCTGCGAAGGCAGCTCCACGAAGTCACGCGACACATTCGTACCGGTGAGCGATGAATATCTTCCCTCAGCGAGAATGCCGTGCAGACTGTGCCCGAACTCGTGAAGCAGAGTCGTCAGCTCATCGTGGGTCAGGAGCGACGGCTTCCCTGCGGCCGGTTTCGTGAAGTTGGTCACAAGGCTGATGAACGGACGCTTCTCCACACCGTTCACTATGCTCTGGCCACGGAACTCGGTCATCCAGGCCCCTCCCCTCTTGCTGGCTCGCGGGAAGAAGTCAGCGTAGAACAACGCCTTGTGCACACCGTCAGCGTCCTTCACGTCATAGACCTTGACATCCTGATGATATACAGGAATATCCTTCCTCTCCTCGAACGTCAGGCCATAGAGTTTCCCAGCCAGACCGAAAGCCGCGTCGATGCAGTTTTCCAGACGGAAATATGGCTTGAGCTGCTCATCGTTGATGGAATAGCGGGCATCCTTGAGCTTCTCCGACCAGAATCCGAAGTCCCAAGGCTGGATCTCTGAATCCTCGAAGCCATTCGCGCGGGCATATTCATAAAGTTCCTTGACCTCGGCCTTTGCGGCAGGAAGCGAAGGTTCCAAGAGCTTCTGAATAAACTCGTTGACAGTCTGAGGATTCTTTGCCATTCTTTCCTCAAGCGCATAGTCCGCATAGGTCTCGTAGCCAAGGATATTCGCTATCTTCAGGCGCAATCCGGCTATCTGGCGGCAGAGTTCGATGTTGCTGTTCTCCCCTTCCGTGGCCCTTGTGTTGTAAGCCGTCCACATCTTCTGACGAAGGTCGCGGCGGGTGCTGTACTTCATAAACGCGCCATAGCTCGGGGCCGAAAGGTCGAACGCCCAGCCCTCCATTTCCTTGGACTTGGCAGTCTCCACGGCAGCCTCACGCACGAAATCAGGGAGCCCCTCAAGATCAGCCTCATCGGTAAGGTTCAGCGTGAACGCGTTGGTCGCGGCCAGCACGTTTTTCCCATACTGAAGGGTCAGCAAGGAAAGCTGCTCGCTGAGCTTGCTGTAAGTCTCCTTGTCCTCAGCACCGAGGTTCGCGCCGTTGCGAACGAACGACTTCCAGGTCTTCTCCAGAAGCCTCGCCTGATCCGGTTCCAGCCCTTCGGAACTCTCGTGCACGGCCTTGACACGGGCGAAGAGCGGCTCATTCAGCGAGACATACATTGAATATTCAGTCATCATCGGGGAGACTTTCTCCGCGATGTCCTGCATCTGATCGTTCGTGTCGGCCTCCATAAGGTTATAGAATATGCCGGCGACATCATTCAGACGGCCTCCGGCCTCGTCCAGAGCGGCAATCGTGTTGTCGAAATTCGGCGCATCCGGATTGTTCACGATAGCGTCAATCTCGGCCTTGGCCTCGGTGATGGCCTGCTCGAACGCAGGCAGGTAATGCTCAGTCTTGATCTTGTCGAACTGAGGCGCGCCATACGGCAGCGTGGAATCTGTAAGCAATGGATTCATTTTGTTGTCACAGGATGATAGCAGGCACAGGATCGCTCCCGCGGCCGCAAGGATTCTTTTGTTCATAATAATATTTTTCGTTGTTGCTTGCCATGGAATCATATCTTGGCGATGGTGAGTCTGCGCGTTTTCGCCCCGAAACGTATCGTGCATGAATATATTCCCGGAGCGAATCCGGACAGATCCAAATGGGCCGGGTCGAATGCGCTTGCCTTGACTGTGCTTTCAAGGAGGACACGGCCAGTCTGCGAAATCAATTTCACGTCAACATCCTCCAGCTCGCTTCCGGTAGCGATGTGCAGGACATTCCTGACAGGATTAGGATAAGCGGAAAAGTCCACGCCGGGGTCACGGGCCACGACTTTGAATCTGATTTCCGCCGAGGTTCCCGCGGCATCGGAAGCCTTGACCACAATCGTGCTGGAACCATACTTCAGAACGGTTCCGATGACATTGTCACCATTACGGACAAGGCGCACGGTCTGAGGATCACTGGACGAGAGGACATATTCAAGAGCCTCGCCGTCAGGATCGTTTAGATATTCATTCATCTTCAAGATGAAAGTTTCTCCGAGATTGGTGATGAGCAGGTTGGAGGCATCCTTGATTTTCTCCGGAGGGTTGTTTTCCAGGATTGTGTAGGTGATTTCAAGGGTCGTCGCCGCCCCATAATTATCTGTTGCCGTGAGTTTTGCGACATAAGTCCCTGGCTGCCCGGCCGTCGCGTCAATTGTGACTGTGGCCTCTCCTTTGTTGAGTCCCGAGAATATGTCCGCCACACTTCCTGACTGGTAGTCAACAGTGATGGAGTGCCTGTCAGGATCAGTAACGACAAGGTTTATGACCTTTTTCTCGTGTGATCTGAGCATAATCTCACCGATCATGTCACTCTCGATGACAGGAGGGTTGTTCACCACTGTCTTGAACTCAATGACCGGAGAAGACTCTCCATAGACTTTCATGTAGGAGTAACCGACCACCTTAACATAGTAGGTTGACGAGAAATCCAGATCGCTGAATGTGATTTTTTCCGTGGCACCTATTTCCGATTTCGCCAGGACGCTCCTTGTAAAAGTTCCAGCGACCGTGTTTTTAGACGGATCAGCATTTTCCACCGATGCTCTGTCTTTCCCGCAGATGACCTTGTAGCCGTAGGCAGGGTAACCATCCACATTGGCGACAGAAGTCCACGAGATGTCCACAGAGTTGGCCCGTACCGTAGCCTTGACATTTCCAGCCTTGCCCGGTTTGAAGTTCTCACCGTAGTTCAGAGCGGCGACGGCATCCACCAAACCGCCCATGCCGGCGGAAACGATGTCTGTCCGCCTGGTTTTAAGCAGTTTTTCCTTTAGTCTGTCATTGGTGAAGCCCTGACCACCGCACATGGAAACGACCAAGGCAGCGACTCCGGAAACGTAAGGACATGACATAGATGTACCGCTCATATTCCCGTAGGTTCCGCCCGGCAGCGTACTGTAGATTCCAGTCCCAGGCGCGGCCAGATCCACGAAGTCACCATAATTCGAATAATTCGCCTTGCTCCCGTTACTGTTCAGCGCTGCGACTGCGATGACTCTTTCATAATTGGCCGGAGCGCCGTTGGCAAGATTGTCATTGCCCGCCGAAAACACCACCAGACCTCCTTTCATCGGAGAATCCGGCAATTGGTTTCCGTCCTCGTCACAACCGGCGCTGTCAATGAAATAATCGATGGCCTTCCTGTCAAAATAGCCGACTTTCCTTTTAAGCGCATTCGCTCTTTCCTCTTCACTAATCACTTTGTCTCCATTCGTGTCAACAACGTAGGACCAACTGTTCTGGCAAACGACCGCGCCGTGATCAGCCGCCCATATTATAGCAGCCGGAATCGAGCCTTGTTTCGTCACTGTTTTTCCATTCTGCGAGACATTACGGAAAATCTCACATGACATCAGTGTCGCTCCCTTCTTCCCCTTAGAGGCATCACCTCCAGCCACGCCACAGACACCAACACCATTATTGTTGACCGCCGCGACTATTCCGGCCACATGGGTTCCATGCCTTCCGGCCACCACCTCCCCACTTCCAGTCACCGCGCTGTGATTCACCGTGGAACAGTTGGCGGCCAAGTCCGGATGAGACAGGTCAATACCATAATCCACAACAGCGACGACCACCTTTGGATCCCCAGTGGTGTAGTTGTTCCAGACTGGCACGACATTGATGTCCATTCCTGAATATGACACGTTGTACAATCCCCATTGGTTTGAATATGACGGATCATTGAAACCTGTCGGGACAACGGCCGGCTGACTCTCGGAATACACGACACCAGGAATCGCCCCCAATTCCACAGAAGCCCTTGTCGCCGGGACGGAATCGGCATATTCAACAATATAGCATTTATGTAATCCAGCCTTACGATGCCTTGATTCAAACACACCGGCATCAGGGAAAGCCCTTCTTATCGATTTTATTCCAAGTTCATCCAGAGCCTGATTCAAACCCATCGACCGAGTGACAATTTTACCTTGAGCAAGGTCATCCTCAATCAAGGCGACCATCTCGTCACTGAATTCCACCAACGCGACTCCTGGAATGACCGAATGGTCACAGTCAACAGTCCCGTTCACCGTAGGCTCATACTCAACTATTTCCTCCTTGGCGCAGGAGACGGCTGCCAGCATAGCCACCAACAGCAAAACAATCCATTTCGTTTTCATCCTCGTTCACAATGCCGAAATCTACGACGGCAAACAGAAAGTAAATATCGGAAAATTTTCGAATCATAAGCGTTACCATCGTCCGAAAGTAAGGGTGTTGCCCAGAACATCGTTCGCAGTCAGGCAGGCGACATCAAGGCTAAGGCCGAAACCGGATCCCGCACAATTCGGACAAAGGACAAGGCAGCGCCATTGCGCGCCAAGATCTTCCTGGGCGTCACATTACGCTTCATTCCAACCCAATCGGCTAAACAACCTTCCATCCTTCGATTCGGCGGTTCGCGGTGGAGAAGTTCACGCCGACTCTGAATATCCTTCTGCGGTCGTCGGCGAACGGGCGGGCGTAGCCTTTCTCCTCGATCTGCGCGAGGGCCTCGTCCGGGGTGGAGTCGGTCTTGATCTCGATGATGTAGACGTAGTCCTTGGTCTTGATGAGGATGTCGATGCGGCCGTTGGAGGTCGTGCGCTCTGTCTCGACATATTCCCCCATCAGCTCGATGATGATGTACATCGCGTACTGGAAGTCTTTCTCGCAGTCGCCCTGGATCTGGTAGTTTGTCCTGGCGAAGAGGGCGTCGAGGCGGGTCATGAGGCTTTCTGGGTTGCCGGATTCGACATCCATCGACATGAGGGATATGAGGGTGTTGGTGGAGTCGCTCTGGATCGGGGCATAGTATCCCAGCAGGAAGTTAAGGAAGCCGTCCTTCACCTCCATGTTCGGGAATCCGAGCGTGTAGAGGTTGAAGCGCGGGTCAAAGCCCTTGATGGTGAGGTAGCCGCTCTGGTAAAGGAGCGGGACAGGGTTGAGGAACGCCGTGTTCACGTCGCTCAGAAGCGAGGAGCCCACGAGGTCGCTCGACAGGCGGGTCACGTCATAGGATGTCCTCCTCATCACCTTGACAAGGAACGACGGCGTGCCGGTCTCGAACCAATATTCCTTGAACTTAAGACTGTCAAATGTGTTCAGGAGGCTGAATGGATTATATATCCCTGCGGAATCCTCGCAGAAATGATACCCGTCGTACATCAGGGCAAGCTTTTGGCGGCACTCCTCCTCGGAGAGTCCGTTGGCCTCGGCGAGTTTCCTGACGCTTTCCGCGAAACAGTCCGTGAGGTCTGTCTCGGACACTCCGCAGATGTCCGTGTAGCGGGAGTCCATCGAGATGTCCTTGGGGTTGTTCAGGTCGCTGAACACGCTCATCTTCCCGATCTTGGTGACACCGGTGAGGAAGCCCAGGCGGATGCACCCGTCCTTGGACTTCATCACGCCGTAGAAGCCGCGGAGCTCCTCGCGGATCTTGTCACGCAGTTCCGGGCGGTCAAGGTTGTCGATGACGGGCTTGTCATATTCATCGACAAGGATCACCACCTGACGGCCGGTCTTCCGGTAGGCGGCCTCGATTATGGTCTCGAAGCGGACGGGAAGCGTCTTGTACTTCCTGACGACCCCATATTCTGATTCAAGGTCATTCAGCTGTCTCCCTAATTTCTCCTTCAACGCGTCCATGTCGGCGTAATTGGCCCCGCCAAGGTCCAGATGCAGCACCGGGTACTCCGTCCAGTCCTTCTCCAGCGAGGCGATCGCAAGCCCGTCGAAGAGTTCCTTCCTTCCCCGGAAGTATGCCTCCATCGTCGAGAGCAGAAGGCTCTTGCCGAAACGCCTGGGGCGGCTCAGGAAGTAGTATTGACCGGTCTTGGCAATCTTGTAGATGAGATCGGTCTTGTCGACATAGACATACCCGCCCTGGCGGATCTTCTCAAAACTCTGTATTCCAATCGGGTAAAGCATATGGCCTGTCCTTTTTGTTCATTACTTGCAAAGATAGGAACTTTTTTGGACACAACAGTGGTGGCTTCGGAACAATAGATCTTGCTCAGGAATATTCCAACCTTTGTCCGTCAAAATTGAAAATGAATAGAGGAGGACCGGGTGCCGATCCTCCTCTTGATCATTCAGCCGAAGCTGTTGGTGAATATCAGTTCTCCGCCAGCCACTTGGCAAGGTCGCCTGAGCCTGGCATTCCGAGGTACATATATCCGAAATTGAACCAGCTCGATGTGCCATCTATCAGACGTGGAACATAGAATTGAACATGCTGGGCATCCACAAACTTGTTATCCGCATCCTTTTCGGCATGGGTCGCGCTGTAAGAAGAAGGATAAGTGTACACAATCTTACCCATTTTATTATAATTCAGACCGCAGTAGATTTTCTGGTCGAACTTGATTGTTCCTTTTGCCTCGTCAAGAGTGTAGAACTCAATGTAATCATTGGCTCCGCCGACGAACGAGTCCTCATCCCATGCCGGTACTACCTTGTCTTTAGGGTAAGGGTTCATGATGCGCCAGCGGTTGAATCCCTCAGCTTTGAGGACATCAACCTTGACAATGTTCAGGTCAGTGTCAGAAATCTGGAGTGCGAGTCCGTCAAACCATTCACCTGTGCCGATGGAAGTCCATGTGTAGGCTTTCGCCAGGGTGAAAGCATTTGAGGTGATCGCTATCTTTCCATTGTATTCGGTCTCGTCAGCGAACGTTACGGTTCCTTTGTAGGTTTTTCCTATTTCCATCTTGGAGATGTCAAGGGACAGCATGGTCTCGCTTTTCCCCTTTTCAAATGAAATCGTGGCAGGAGCGGTGATGCCGTCAGGAAGAGTTCCTGTGATCTTTACAGTCGCTGCCTGATCGAATTTGCTGCGGCCTACAGTAATGTCAAATTTGGTCGCCTTGGCATTGATCTCTGTGTCACCGGATGTGCTGCTGAGGAAAGACACGCCAGTGTCCGTTCCTTCCGGGGTGTACATTGCGCCTTTGTTTTCGGTGTCGCAAGACACTGCCAGAAAGAGCGCGCATGCTATTCCGAGATAAGTCTTGATTATTTTTTTCATATTCATAATGATCTTATGTTGTCAAATTATTCTGTCTTAGGAGCCTTTGACGGGTCATCACCTTCAAGATCCTCGTTCGTAGTATAACTTCCGGTAGGATTCTGAAGTATGAGCTTGTTGGCGTCAACTTCTTTTGAAGGGAATGTGAGCACCCAGTCGAATGTCTCAGGGTCATCTGTGTGGAGGCTGTTCAGGAGAGCCGCGACAGGGTGCCCCATGTCCGCGGTGCGCTTGAAGCCCTGACGGAGACGCTTGATGTCATAGACACGTCCATATTCGCCCCAAAGTTCAATTCGGCGCTGAAGAATAATTTCCTCAAGGAGGGAACCAGTCTCATCGGTTGTGAGTTTTCCGAGCGCTGTACCAGTCTTGGAACTGCAATCGTAACCTTCCTGACGAGTCTTCATGAGTTCGTTAAGGGCTGCCTTTGCCTCTGACTCATTGCCCAGACGGCATGCTGTCTCTGCGATGATGAGCTGCATTTCAGGAGCGCGCATGAAGATGTGATCGGCACCGGTGTAGGTGTTGGCAGGATCCGCGAACAAGAACTTCCACTGCTGATAGCCCTTTGTCTTATTATCCTGAAGTGTCTCGTAGTTCCACCATTTGGTACGGGCGTCGTTGGGTGCCATCTTGTTGTATAGCCATGCTGACGCGCACTTTCTGGCTTTTCCGCCATAACCACCACCGTTGTTGTAACGTATGTCCATGTGCACGAGGAACTGAGGGTTGGTTGTGCCCTGTGCCTGAATGATCTCCGCACCCCAAAGAACGCTCTTGTCAGTGGCGTCATTGTAGTGGAAATCTTTGTCGAATGCGAATGAACCGCCCTTGACAGCAATGGCGGCGGCATCGTGAGCCGTCTGGTAATCACCCATGTAGAGAGCGATGCGCGCCTTCAGGCCGTTGGCCACATACTGATCAAAGTGCGAGCAGTGCTTCTGGGCCTTTGTTCCAAGGAGGGAGATTGCCTCATTGATGTCACTCATCGCCTGTGCGAACACCTCTCTATTGGTGGAACGTGCCTTCCCTGCTGTTCCCGCAAAGGTAGGTTCTGTGTAGATAGGAATTGAAAGCCTGTCTTCGTGGCCTATGTAACTACGGGCGAATATCATCGCGCAGTAGGCGTAAGCGTAGGCGCGGAACGCGTAGGCGTTTCCGATGATGTAGTCAATGTCGTCTGTGGCTCCGGTCATACCCTCCTTGCCGTTGATGATGTAGTTGGCGTTTGAGATGATGGTGTAGTAGTAATTCCATGTGTCGTAGGATCTCCATGCGGTGCTGTTCCATCTTGACTTGACGTTGTACAGGTAATCAAACCAGAACCAACCGCTACCCTGTGCGGACATCACCATATCCTCTCCCATGAGGTCGGCCATAAGGTTATAGGACTGCGGACCGAAGCACTGGTGGTAGTTACCCTCGGTGGTCTGTCCCCATTGCCAGAAGTAGCGGATCATTCCGTTCAAGGCCATGTAGCCACCGTCCGTGGTCTTGAGCATGGTGTCACCGGAAACCTGGTCGGTGGGATTGGTGTCAAGAAGATCAGACTTGCAGGATGTGAAGGACAGAGCCGCAAGAGCCATCAAAGCGTATAGTATTTTTTTCATAATTCTTATTCCTCCTATCGTTAGAAATTGATGTCAACACCAATGGAGTAGGTTCTGGTCGGAGTGTATGACCAGTTTGTTCCTCCGGTGAGGTTGTACTGAGGGTTGAGACCCTGAAGCTTGCTGAAGAGAGCGAGGTTGTCACCGACCGCGAAAAGGCGGAGGGACTTGATGCCGGCCTTCTTTGTCCACTTGGTCGGGAGAGTGTAGCCTAACTGCACAGACTTGATCGCGAAGTAAGAGGCATCGACAAGCCATCTGTCAGCGGCAAGTCTTCCGGAATTTGAGAGAACCGCAGGAACGTCAGTCTCATCGCCCGGTTTCTGCCAGCGGCGAAGAATATGTCTGTTCCAAGTGTCACCCGTGTAGGTGGTCTCCATGGACGAAGCGTAAAGCGAGTCATAAACCTTGCCGCCTACGGAGAAAGTGGTGAGGAAGCTGAAATCAAATGATTTCCACTGGAAATCCGATCCGAATGAACCCTGGATCTTGGCCTCGCGGCTGCCCAAGTAGTACTTGCTGGCGTTGGCTGCGGCCTTGTCACTGGTGATGTAGTCGGAGCCTTCAACCTTGTTGCCATCCTTATCTGTCTCGTAAGCATAGTAAAGCAACTGTCCGTTGGCCGGATCAACACCGGCCGCCTTCGGCACATAATAAGTGTAGATAGGCATTCCTTCCTTGATTACGTAAGCACCTGATGTGATGGTGTCAGACTCTCCGGTGAGATGGAGAACCTTATTCCTGTTCAGGTAGGTCATCAAAGTAGAGCTTGCGCGGAAGTCGGCCTTATTCAGCCAGTTGACCTTGAACGTGCCCTCAAATCCTTGGTTTCTCATCGAGCCGACGTTGGCATTGTAACCGGTGAAGCCCGTTGAGGCGGCCATAGGGAAGGACAGAAGCATGTCGCTTGTCTTTGAGTTGTAGTACTCAAGAGTAAGGTTCAAAACCTTGTGGAAGAATGCACCTTCGATACCTACGTTCCAAGAGCCTTTCTTTTCCCATGACACATCAGGGTTTGCGAGAGATGACACGAGGGCGCCAGGGTTCGTGGCATTGGCATAAGTAAGATCGTAGAATGACTGCCATGCGTAGTAAGAACCAATGGAGTCGTTACCAAGCTCTCCATATGAGAGGCGGGCTGTGAGGTTGTCAATCCAGGTGATGTCCTTCATGAACGCTTCCTGTGACACACGCCATGATCCACCGAGTGACCAGAACTGTCCCCAGCGGTTGTCCTTGTAGAAACGAGAGGAACCATCGGTACGCCATGTAGCTTCAAGATAGTATTTGTCCGCGTAGTCGGCGGCAAGACGTCCAAAGAAGGATTCTATACGATAAACATGGGAATATGATCGGTTTCCTGTCACGTTGGTGGCAGGGTCGAGCTCCTTGATTCCAGGATAGACGCCTGTACGGTCAGCCGCCAGATACTTGTACTGATAGTTGTAGTACTCGTGTCCGAGCTGTCCAAGTACGTGGAAATCATTCATGTTGCGTTCGTACTTGAGAATCTGGTTCCATGTGTAGGAGAATGTACGTGTCGAGTACTTGTCTACAGAACCGCCTTGTGATTTTCCGTCACCGTGGTAAGGGTTGTAGTAGGAGGTTCTGTTCATGTTGGTGATGTCGGCACCAAAGTTTGTGGAGAAGGACAGACCCTTGAATATTCCCATGGCGTCGCTGTCACCGCCGAGGATGGCATAGGCACGTACGCCTGAGTTGTCGCGGAGGATCTCGTTGCTGTTGTCATAGAGGTCTCCGACAACGTTGAAGTTTGCGGCCTTAGGACGTCCGGTCTCACCGTAGTCGTACTGCTTGTTGCCGAACTCGTCAAGCAGGTTGGCACCGTTGTCGTCCTTCAGATAGACAGGATAGATAGGAGCCATGAACTGAGCTGTGTACCATGCGTTACCGGTCTGGGTGTCAGAGTACTGCGAGCTGTTCTGGTTGGTGTAGGCATAGCTTGCGCTGGCACCGAGTTTCATCCAGTCGTTGACAGAGTGGTCAACGTTGGCGCGGAGTGAGTAACGTTTGAACTTGGTTGTGATGAGGACACCCTTGTCGTCAAGATAACCGAGAGAGAACGCATACTTTGTCTTATGTGTTCCACCGCTGACACCAAGCTGATACTCCTGGCGTACAGCCTTGTCTTCCGTGAGGACATCCATCCAGTTGTCGTCCCAAGCGGAAACGGCATCGGAACGTACCTTGCCGGTCTCAGGATCGATGAGGTCGGCCCACTTGTAGTTCTTGAAAGGGTTGTAGAACTCTCCGCCGAGCGCTCCGGAAAGATCATTGGATGCAAGGACTTTTGCTTTTGCGAGATCGTAGCCACCGTTGATGACGTAATTGTTCTTAAGGGCTTCCCAAGTGAGTTCCGCGAACTCTTCCTGATTGACGGTGTCATAGTCCTTGATTGAGCGGGACTGGAGACCTACGGTGGCCTTGAAGTTCACCACTGAATGACCTTCCGAGCCGCGCTTGGTGGTAATCATGACGACTCCGTTGGCGGCGCGCGCACCGTAAAGGGCAGCGGCGGACGCGTCCTTGAGAACGGTCAGGTTTTCAATGTCATTAGGGTTGATAGAGGAAAGGTTGCCATCGAAAGGAATTCCATCCACTACATAGAGAGGGTCTGATGAAGCGTTGATGGAACCTGTTCCGCGAATCTGGATTGTGGCGCCCTCACCAGGCTGTCCGGATCCGGAAGTCGTGGAGATACCTGCCACCATACCTTCGAGAGCCTTGGACACGTTGGCCACTGTACGCTTCTGGAGACTTTCACTCTTCACTGTTCCGGCGGAACCTGTGAAAGACTCTTTCTTGGCTGTACCATAAGCGACAACGAGAACGTCATCCAAAAGCTGCGCCTCCGGAGTCAGTCCGATGTCAACGACTCCTCTGCCATTGACTTGAACTTCGGCAGGGTTGAATCCGAGGCTGCTGACGGTAAGGATGGCGTCCGCAGGAACCGAGAGGGTGTACTTGCCTGAAACATCTGTCAATGCGTAAGTGCTTGCGCTCCCTTTGAGCTGAACTGCCGCGCCCACAACGGGTTCACCGTTGGCCACGTCCGTGACCGTGCCGGACACCCTGATTGTCTGGGCCCATGCTGCACCTATGCTGATGAACAGGCACAGCGCGATTGTAAATAATTTTTTACCCATAAGCTTAATCTTTGTTAAACTTGACCTTTAAAAAATAATAATGAAATATTGTTGCTTACATTTTGAATATATTCAACATCCGTTTTACTCAATCAGCCCGATTCCCATCATAGCGCGGTCACACATTGACTGCCGAAAAACGTTTTGCAATATAAATACTTTTTTCTGAATATACAACGCTTTCATAACGCATTGGCGCAAATTTAGGCGAAAATTTTTATCGTTTTAAAGTTTTAGGCCCCTTTTTGTCACTAAACATTAGCGTTTGGGACCATTCTCTGCCGCGATATTCACTTGAACTGTATGATTATTTACTCCAAAATATTAAAGTACTATGTCAAAAATCTCTTTTCACGAAGTCTGCCTGTTATGGAAGATGGAGAAAGAACGCTATGTGAAAGTGTCCACTATGGCTGCATATTCATTGATCATCCAGAATCATCTGGAACCTCGCTTCCGGTCGTTGGATGATGTGCGGCAGGGGGCAGTCCAGGATTTTGTCGATGCGAAACTGTCTGAAGGGATGGGGCTTACGACGGTTAGGGGGCTGCTTATTGTGTTGAAGATGATCCTGCGTTTCGGAGAGAAGCGTGGAATGGTGGGGCACAGGGTGATAGAAATCCGTTTCCCAACTCAAAGGATCAGGCCGCAGATGCCCGTCCTGTCGGTGATTGAGGAACAAAGAATGCTGTCCTATCTGGCGGTTCATCGCAACACTTATAATCTTGGTCTTCAGATCTGTCTTTTCACAGGAATCCGCATCGGGGAACTCTGTGCGCTGAAGTGGGGGGATGTGGATCTGGAAGGCGGAATAATCCGTATAAGAAGGACTGCGCATCGGGTATATCTGATCGACAACGGGCCGAGGCACTCAGAACTGACGATCGACTATCCCAAAACGGCGAACTCGTACCGCGATATTCCTGTGATAAAGGAACTTTCGATCATCCTCCACGAATATTCCAAAGGTCTGACAGATGACATTTTCATCATTTCCGGCCTTCCGCATCCGACGGAGCCTCAGACGATGCGCAATCATTTCAAGCAGGTCGCCCTCACGCTTGGCCTCTCGATGCGTCGTTTCCACGGCCTGAGGCACACGTTCGCGACCCGCTGTGTCGAGAGTAAATGTGACTATAAGACTCTAAGCACGATTCTCGGCCACTCCAATGTGAGCACGACACTGAATCTTTACGTGCATCCCGGAATGGAACAGAAACGAAGATGTGTCGAGGAGATGATGAGGTCGATTGTGTAAATGGCCTTCAACCACATACACCTGAAAACGGAAGGTGCTTGCCATTGCTCTTAGCCGTTTTCAGGTGTATTATGTACTTGAATATTTTAACTGGCCTCAGGCCGTTTGGCTTTACTTGAGAGCTTCGATCTGTTCGGCGGTAAGTCCCGTGACGTTTACGATCTGCTCTGCAGGCATACCTATGCCCAGCAAGGCCTTGCGCTCCGCAGGTTGACGAACGGGGCGAGCTCATTTATGTCTTTAAAGAAGTCCATAATATTTAAGCGTTAAATATTTAAGCGTTAAATATTTGAACCGCAATAATATGCACAATAAACGTAAAAAACGAAAAGAAACATATTCAAAACATAAGAAACAGAAAAATCGTCTTAAAAACAGAAATATTTTTTCTTATGGACTCTTCTTTTATAGGATTTGCCAAGATACGAAACGCTTTCAGCCCGATCTAAACTGATGTCTTGGACTTGACTGGTACACCTGAACCGCGTTTCTGTGCCAAAGGTCAAGTTTAACAAATATTCAAAAATAGGGAAGGGGAAGTTTATGGAAAAATGTGATAATTTGAAAGCGGCTTTTGAGAGGTTAGGAATCTGTCTTAGGCGTGTTTGGGGAAATGATGTCTGCGATTGAAACGATAAAGGCGATTTTTCTGTTTAATTACGAATATAAAAATATCCGGTGGTTTACCCGATAGTTTGAAAGCATAGGAGGAAAAATGTTTAAAATAGAGATTGTATAAAACGTTAAATGGACGGCATAGGTTCAATTTTTATGTCGTTTTTAACAGTTGGATTTTCGGAATTAAATTTTTTAATTTGCGATTGGTATTCAGGTTTTGGCTTTGCGGAAAAGGTTCTTGATGCGATGTCAGACTTGAGCCGGGAAATGAAAATAGTGGTTTTTGATTATTAGTATCAATATTCAATAATCGTTAAGTTTAACAAAAGTTTTAAGCTTATGGGTAAAAAATTATTTACGATCGCGCTTTGCCTGTTTATCAGCATAGGCGCAGTTATGGCCCAGACAATCAAGGTGTCCGGAACGGTAACGGACGCGAACGGCCTGCCGATACCAGGTGCGGCGGTTATGGTTGAGGGCACCTCCAAAGGAGAAATCTCCAATCCGGACGGACAGTACGCCATCGATGTTCCGGCGAATGGAGCTCTGATCTTCAAGGCCATCGGTTACATTGAAGAGAAGGTTTCGGTTAACGGAAAGACCGTTGTAAATGTTGTTATGAAAGAGGATGTCCTCGCATTGGAGGGCACCGTTGTCGTAGGTTACGGTTCAGCCAGAAAGATCGGGAACATAGTTGGTTCCGTAAAGACGGTCTCCTCTGAGAATATTGTAGAGAAACCGTCCGCAAACGTCGCTGACGCCCTTCAGGGCAAGGTCGCCGGCCTTCAGGTATTCAACACATCCGGAGAGCCTCAGAGTACAGTTTCCCTCCAGCTTCGCGGAACATCGTCAATCAACCTCAGCACTTCTCCACTTTACATTCTTGATGGTATTCCTGTGACGAGCTCAATCTTTACTTCGATCAACCCTAATGACATCGAGAACATTTCCATTCTTAAGGACGCGTCCTCGACTGCCATCTATGGTTCTAGGGCCGCCAACGGTGTGATATTCATCACAACAAAGAAGGGTCTTGCAAGCGAGAAGCCATCTGTCTCATTCCGCGCTCAGTATGGTGTATCTATGCTGACCAAGTACAAGTACGATATGATGAACTCACGTGAGCTCTTTGAATATGAGGAGCTTGTAAAGCCAGAGTTGAAAGAGGACGTCGCTTATCAGGCCAAGAAGGCTTATGTCCTTGGTAACGGAATCGACTTCGACTGGACCAGTTACTTGTTCGACAGCAGCGCGCCTCTTTATCAGATCGACGGATCCGTCAGAGGAGCCACCAACAAGACAAACTACTATCTTTCATTTGGTTACTATTCTGAGCAGGGAACCTCCAAGGTGAACTCCAGCGTTGACAGATTCAACGTCAGAAGCAACGTAAACACAAAGATCACCAATTGGTTGGAGATCGGTTCCAACATCGCGCTCTCCTACTCGAAGTACAAAACAATCGTTACCGGTTGGTACTCACAGTCTCCTATCCTTGCCGCCCTCACAGAGTTGCCTTACGAGACTCCTTACAAGCATATTGTCAACCCGGACGGAACGATCTCTTACGGTGACGTTTACCTACAATACCCTTGGGACAATCAGATTGACCTTAATGAGTACTACAAGTACAACACCAATGACAGACAGAGCGCACAGGTCATTGGACAGGCATATCTTCAGTTGTCTCCAATCAAAGGACTGAAGATCAGATCCGCTGCCGCCATCGACGCTTTCGACTACACCAACGAATCAATCAACAAGCCGTCATATACTCCTTTTTCAGCCAGAGGAAGAAACAGCCAGGCTTTCCAGAGATACTATCAGCTGACTTCCACAAACACCGCTGAATATGCCACATCTTTCGGCAGACACAACCTCGTCCTCCTTGCCGGTCACGAGTCAATTCTCAAGCACCAAAAGACATTCAGCGCGACTGGTACCGGACTTACAGATGACCGACTCACGGCATTCGCGACCACGACCGCTATCTCAACCTGGGCGGGAAATAATGAGGAGGCCGCGTTCAACTCGTTCTTCTTCAACGTCAACTACAACTTTGACGACAAGTATTTCGTTGACGCGTCTGTCCGTACAGACGGCTCATCGCTATTCGGCGAGAACAATAGGTACGCCACTTTCTATGCAGTCGGCGCTATGTGGAAGGCAAAACACGAGGACTTCCTCCGCAATGTCCGCTGGCTGGATGACTTGAATGTCAACCTTACTTATGGTACTACCGGTAACTCAGGTCTTGACAGCTGGTATGCCTCTCTCGGTCTTGTCGGAGCGGGTGCGAAATACAATAACGTCAGCGGTTGGGGACTTTCTCAGGTTCCTAACGCGGACTTGACTTGGGAGACAGTCTCAACCCTCAACGCAAGGCTTTCCGGACGTGTGTTCGACAGGATATCCTTCGATTTACAGGCCTACAGGAAATACTCGAGCGACCTGCTGATGGAACTTCCGTTCTCCGCCACAACCGGCCACACCTCTGGCTGGGGTAACGTCGCGGAGCTGTCCAACACCGGAGTTGATGTCAATCTCGATTTTGACATTATCCACACCAAGGATTTCTATTGGTCTTTAGGCGTTAACTTCAACTACAACAAGAACAGGGTAGAGAAACTCTATCAGGGCCTTGATGAGATCACATTCGAAGACAAGGGACTCAAATACGAGGTCGGACACGACATCGGTGAGATCTATATTCCTATCTTTGCCGGTGTTGACCCCGCAGACGGATCCCCTATGTGGAAAACCAGGGATGGAGGCACAAGCAAGGAATATTCCGATGACCTCTATCAATTCTGGGATGGCAAGAGTATGACCGCCCCTTGGTCAGGCGGTTTCTCCACCAACTTCTCTTGGAAGAACTGGGGACTCTCCGCTGACTTCTCTTGGATCGGCGACCGCTATGTCTTCATCAACGAGCGTTACTACACCAGAAACACATCCAACCTTCTCCAGCAGTCTAACTTCGAGAAGAGGATGATGAACATCTGGACAACCCCTGGTCAGGTTACTGACATTCCTAAGTACGGCACAACCAACCAGTTTGACTCTTCTTGGTATGACAATGCTTCCTTCCTCAGAATGAAAAATATATCGCTGTCATATAAGTTGCCAAAACATCTTCTTGAGAAGACCAGGATTGTTTCTGGCGCAAGATTCTATGTGACTGGAAGAAACCTCTTGACCATCACCAAATTCGAGGGATATGACCCTGAGGTTGGTTACTCTAATGGTACCGTGGGTTTGTACCCGAACTCAAGACAAGTTGTTGTCGGTGCTGAGATTCAATTCTAAATCGGATGAAAATTATGAAAAAGATTTTTTATAACACCTTGACACTCATTGCAGGTCTGACCCTTTTGGCATCTTGCAACCTTGAAAAATACCCTGATACGGCCATCAACAAGGAGGAGGCTATGGAAAGTCCTGCCGACTGCTACAACTTCCTCACAGGATTATATGCTAGCACCAAGTCGTTATATTCAGGCTTCTACACATATTCAACAGATCTGATGACAGACTGTTACCACGCTATCAAGAACTTCGGTAACTGGGATGGTGAGTTCTACCACTATGACATTGTGGCCTCGAATTCCAGCGTCGAGACGGTCTGGAACAACTTCTATGCTTACATAGGCAATGCGAACTTCCTGATCTCCGGCACTAATAAACTTCTTGAAAGCGGCACTCTGTCCACAGCGGACGAGGCGACTGTCCAGGAATACTACGGCGAAGCCTGCTTCCTCAGAGCTTTGATGTACTTCAAGCTGACCGAATATTTCTGCAAGGCATACGACAAATCAACTGCAGAGGCCACATTTGGTGTCCCTGTTGTCACTGAGTACGCCCCAACCGCCGTTTCAAGCAAATATCCTCACAGGGGGTCCCTTGCCGCGACCTACGCCCAGATCGACAAGGATCTGACCGAGGCCGAGAAGTTTGTGACAACCGCCGGAAGCGCGAACTCCAAATTTGTCAACAAGGACATCGTGACCGCACTCCGCGCCCGTTTCGCCCTTTCCGCCCAGGACTACACCACCGCCTACGAGAAAGCGAACAGCCTTATCGAAGGACAGAAATACGCGCTGGTTACTGACGCAGAGGCGTATGCGGACGGCTGGCTCAACGACAACCTTAGCGAGACCCTTTGGCAGCCAGTCATTGTTGATGCCTCTGACGGCGGCAGTGCTAATTCCTACTTCATTCACAACACCTCAGGAGCAGACGGTGCCGATGACCCTCAGTACCTCCCGGAAGACTGGGTCCTCAAACTCTATGATACTGTCTCAGACATCCGTTACAACGCCTACTTTGAGAAGAGGACAATCAACATCCGCGGCAACAACGGTGACCTTGTTGTTCTGGTCAAATTCCCTGGAAACCCAAAACTGAACACTTCAGCGGCTTCAAGGTATGTGAATATGCCTAAGATATTCAGAATCTCTGAAATGTACTTGATCGCCGCCGAGGCTGCCTACAACAATGGCAATGAGCCCGCCGCGTCAGCTGTGCTCAACGACCTCAAGTCCGCCCGTATCATCGGATGGAAGAAGACATCCTACTCTGGAACCGCTCTCCAAAAAGAGATCCGCGATGAAAGGGTAAGGGAACTCTTCGGAGAAGGCTTCCGTCTCAGTGACATCAAGAGATGGCACATCGGTTTCTCCAGAACAGCCGGACAGGATCCGTCTATGCTCCAGCCTGGTGAGAACTATGTCAGCCTTTCACTTCCAGCGGACAGTCCAAAATTTGTTTGGCCTATTCCTACTTCCGAAATGTCAGCGAACCCTCAGATGAAGGGAGAGCAGAACGAAGGCTACACAACAGAGTAATCATCATAACATCCAATGTATATGAAAATATTTAAACATATCGCGTTAATAGCCACCACAGCCGCACTCGTTCTTGCCGGCTGTACCAAAGACAATGATCCTAACACCGCCAACAGGGGCAAGGAGAAACCCAAGGTTGAGGTAGAACTTGCGGATCACATCGACACAGAGTTCAATCTTAGGATCACACCATCCTCCAACTCTAAATATGTTGGCTACGTTGTTTACACAGGAACGGACAATGCCGCTCCATCCGCCTACGACATCGTGACAGACAACCTTACAGGTTATCTTGATTTCAAACTCTTCGAGAACGATGGCAATCCAAAGGACGCGCTGGTGAAGTGCATTCTCAATGATGACTATCAGGTGTTCGCGGCCTCAATCACCGAGTCCGGTCTTCTGAGCGAAGTCACAGAATTGAAGGTCAACATCAAGGGAGCACATCCAGAGATCGAACTTTTGGAAGGAACATACACTATCACTCCTTCCAAGGCGATCGAAGGTGAGTATGAGCCTATTGACGTGGCGGTTGAACCTTTCAACGTAACAATCACCAAGCTTGACGCGACGCGCTACATCGTTTCCGGACCTTGGTTCAACTTCGCCAACATCGCGCTTGTCGCCACATTCAGCTACGACAACAACACCCTTTCAATGGACGGAAGCCTTTATTCACAGGGTAAAGTTACGGATTCAAGGTTCAACTACTTCCTTGGTTTTGCTAACGAAGCCAAGACATTGGCTTGGGTTCTGTTCGGTGCCGGGCAACAGGGAACAGCCCCAATGATTTTCACCTGCGATGTCAAGGACAAGAAAGCGATCCCTTCATCTGTAAAGCAAGGTATAGACATAGAGATTTATACTTATCCAGGTCAGGAATTCTATTGCATAGTTGGTGCGTTCCTTGGTGGAGAAAAGATTACTTATGCCAATACAGACACGAAATAAAAATATTATTACCTATATTTGATGTCACGAGGAAGGTCCACAATCAAGCGGGCCTTCCTTGTGATTAAATGATTTAAGTATGAAGAAGTTCGTATTGCCTATTATGGCGGTGATGACACTCGCGGTGTCGTGCACAGACAAGGACTATGATACGGTGGAACCAGCCGACCAGGAGCGAAATCACGTTCTTGCCGACACGAAGGTAAAACTGGCGCGTTTCAGCGAGGATTTGTGCAGCCTTGTGGAGAAAGACCTCGAGGCTGGAAAAGTCATAACAAGGTCCGGAGAATTGAACAATGCGGTCGAAGAACTTGGGATAGTGTCAATGGAGCGCCTTTTCCCATATGCCGGAGAGTTTGAGGAACGAACCCGGGCAGATGGCCTTCACCGTTGGTACAAAATCACCCTTGACAACAGGACACCTGACACCAGGGCATCCGGAAGCCTCCTCAACATCAAGGGCGTGGACATCCTTGAGGACGACAGGCCGATAACAACGAACTCGTTCTTCAACGATCCGTGGTTGTCGCAACAGTGGCATTACAAGGATTCAAGGACTCCGACAGCAAGCATAAATGTTGAACCTGTCTGGAAGAGCTTCACCACAGGAAGCGATCAGGTCATCGTTGGTGTCATCGATGGCGGAATTGACCTCAGTCACGAGGATCTCGCCGCCAACTGCATCGGTGGCGGGACAAATGGCAGCAGAAACTTTGTGGACGGATCATTCAACATCACAGCCGACACTCACGGAACTCACGTCGCCGGCACAATCGCCGCAGTCAACAATAACGGCAAGGGTGTCAGCGGCATAGCCGGAGGAGACAGTGCCAACGGTGTGAAAGGTGTCAGGTTGCTTTCCTGCCAGATATTCCAGACCGTCGGCGGAAAAACCTACAGCGGCTCGACAGCGCAGGCCATCAAATGGGCGGCAGATCACGGAGCCGTGATCATCAATAACAGTTGGGGCTACACTTTCGACGAAAACCAGGACGGGCGGCTTACCGGCAGCGAGTTGACAAAGGCCCTGAAGGCCACGATTTCAGATTCAGACAAGGCCGCTGTTGACTATTTTATCAGACGCGCCGGCTATGATGCACAGGGTAATCAGGTCGGTCCTATGGCCGGAGGTGTTGTCATCTTCGCGGCGGGGAATGATGGCATAGCCAACGGCGCACCAGCCAACTATGAGCCAGTCATCGCTGTAGGAGCGACAGATGCAAACCTTAAAAAGAGCAGTTTCTCAAACTATGGAGATTGGGTTGACATCGCCGCGCCGGGAAGCGACATCCTCAGCACAATGCCCAACGGAAAGTACGGCACATTGGACGGCACATCAATGGCCTGCCCTCACGTGACTGGAATCGCTGCCCTTCTTGTCTCACATTACGGTGGGCCAGGCTTCACCAATGAACAACTGAAGGAGAAACTTTTAGGCGGAGCCAACCATAATCTGCTCAAAGGGTCTCAGATCGGACCTTTCGCTGATGCGATGGGATCATTCTCGTACGAAAGCCAGGAAGCTCCAGATCCAGTCAACGACTATTCCGTGGAAGTGTCCGCCAACCTAGTCAAACTGAAGTTCGGCCTCACGGGGGACAATAAGGGCAACAAGGCCTACTCCTATCTGGTAGTCGCCTCACAGGACAAAGCCAAATTAGAGAACTTTAAGCCATCGCTTTCGGTTCCGACCGGTGTTGTGACAGAAATGGTCTACACAGGGAATCAGAACATCGGTGAAGAATTTATAGCCAAGATCCAGAAACTCGACTTTGAGAAAACCTACTATGTGGGGATTCTTGGCTGCAACTATGCAAGGCGCTACAGTGCTATGAGCCCGATAACAAAGGTTGTCACAAAGAAGAATAACGCTCCTGTGATCACAATAGAGACGGATGGTGAGATTCTGGTCAGGGCGGCAGAGACTAAAGAGGTTGTCTGCAAAGTAAGCGACCCTGATGAACATAATGTCACGATTGGTTTCGAGCCGGGCTCCAACGCAGCCAACTACAGCCTCTCCGGAGACACATTCACGATGACAATACGAGGCAGAAGGGCTGAGCCCGGAAGCTACAAGGCGATCCTGACCGCTACCGATGAATATGGAGCCAAGTGTTCAAAGGAAATCCCTTACAGAATACTTGAAAACGAAGCACCTGCCGTCGATAAGCCATTTGAGAATATTATCTCTTATCAGACAGGACAGACTTTCAGTGTTGACCTTAAAGAGTATTTCCACGATCCTGACGGTGAGGTTCTTTCATATCGTGTCAGAGGTAATTCTGACAATGTCACGAAAGTTGCTTTTGATGGGGACATTATGGCCATCACTACCGCCGGACACGGTCTTTCTTCAATGAATATTGTCGCTTATGATGGCGGTGGAAAAGAATGCTCCTCCCCTCTGAAGGTATTGGTGAAAGATTCCGGAGATCCTGCGGAAATGTTCCCAAATCCAGTCACAGACAACTTGACAATCAGGACAGAGGGCGACGCTGAGACTCATATTCGAATCACCAGCCAGACAGGTGGATGTGTCTTTGACAAGACTATGACATTCAGCGGTTTCGACCCAGCCAAGATAGATATGCGTGACTGCGCTCCTGGACGCTATCTCGTACAGGTATCCTACTTGGGAAAAACGTACGAAAAAAATGTCATTAAACGATAATCAGAGTAGAAATTGAATTATTTTTTCATATATTCGAAGTCAGAAACACGATAACAGATGATTAATTTAAAGAATATAATGATGACAGCCGTGATCTGTCTGACCACTGCGTCCTTTGCCTCCGCACAGGATGGATCGGCGCTGCCTTTTGTCAGGATCGACAGGAACCCAGTCTCTGCAGGAATGGGGTTCGCCGGAGCCGCGTCATCACGTGAAACGGCATATTCATCATTCAGGAACTCTTCCGTAATACCTTTCGCGACAGAGAGACTGTCTGTTGGTGCGTCCGGCCAGATATGGGCGCCGAATGGAGCGAAGTCCACGAACCTTGCCTTCGGATCCGCGTTCAAAGCAGGGAAACGGTTAGGATTTTCCGTTGGAGGGGCATATCAGATGGGAGAGGAATATACATCGTTCGATGAGACCGGCAATGCGGCAGGAACGTTCAAACCTGGCGACATTGTACTGAACGCTGGCGCTGGATTTCTGATCCTGGACAACCTGTCAGTCGGCGCGAACGTTCGCTACGCCTCTCAAAAGCTTTCATCAGACAATTCCTACTCAGCCATCTCGACGGATGTATTCCTGACCTACAGACTTTCGGGACTGAATATAACCGCCGGAGTCTCATCCTTAGGATCTTCGGTGAAGTCTGTCTCCGGTGATTCATTCAGCCTTCCGGCCTCAGCGACCGTCGGAGCGGAATGGTCAAAGGCATTCTCTGAACCCCACGGAGTGAGGCTCGCCGCCGACGCGGACTATTTCTTCAGCGGGAATTTCACAGCCGCGGCCGGAGCGGAATATTCATTCAAGAATATGCTTTTCGCCAGAGCAGGCTACCATTTCGGGACGAAAGACGCTGTTCTTCCGTCATTCGCTACCGTCGGGCTTGGAGTAAAGTTCTTCGGTATAAGCCTTGACATCGCTTACCTGACCGCAAACGATATCATTGGCAACACCCTCACTTTCGGGCTCGGCTACCGTTTCTAAACTTTGATGTCGCTTCGATGCTTCGACAAGCTCAGCACCACTAGCTCAGCGACCGCCGACTCGGTAACAAGGAAGAACTCGCAGGTATATGGAAAGGGAAACCTCTATGGCAAATTTTGGTAACGTGCAAAATTTGCCATAGAGGTTTCCCTTTTCCTCATTCAATCCACGATCCGCCAACGACACCTACCTTTCCAGAATCTTGTTCTGCTCCGCGACTGAAGCATCGTGGATGGCGGTGAAAAAAGCTGTGATGAACTCCTCGGAGAGGCCGTAGTCCTTGCCTTTCTCTATCATCGAGGACAGGATGCTGTCCCAACGGGAAGCCTGGACGATGGCGATGTTGTGCGCCTTCTTGAACTCGCCTATCCTGCGGGAAATCTCCATTCTGGAGCCAAGGGCCACAAGCAGATTCTCATCGATGATGTCAATCTGGGAGCGGAGCTGCTCGATGCCTTCGTTATATTCCTTGTCGTTAGTGACTTTCTGGCGGACGGTCAGGCTCTCAAGCAAAGTCTTCAAGTCAGACGGAACCAACTGCTGTTTGGCATCGCTCAACGCGCAGGAAGGATCGCAATGGGACTCGATCATCAGGCCGTCCAAGCCAAGATCCATCGCCCTCTGTGACAACTCTTTGAGATACTGGCGTGAGCCCCCCATATGACTCGGATCCGCAAAGAACGGAAGCTTAGGGTAACGTGTGCGAAGCTCAACCGCCATCTGCCAACCTGGAAGATTCCTGTACGGGATTTTCTGCGAGGTAGAGAATCCGCGATGGATAACGCCCAGTTTTCTTATCCCCGCACGGTTAAGCCTTTCGAGGGCACCGACCCAAAGGTCAATGTCCGGATTGACAGGATTCTTCACCAAGACCGGGATGTCCGTATCCCTCAACGCGTCGGCGATATCCTGCACAAGGAACGGGTTGGCGGTCGTGCGGGCCCCGATCCAGACCATGTCTATGCCATATTTCAGACATTCATAGACGTGCTTCTCATTGGCGACCTCGGTGCAGACCTTCATTCCATATTCATTCTTCACCTTCTGGAGCCACTTAAGGCCTGGTGTGCCGACACCCTCGAAGGATCCGGGATGGGTGCGGGGCTTCCATATTCCCGCGCGGAAAACATGGATGCCGAATTCGTGAAGGCCTTTGGCGGTCATCATCACCTGCAGCTCAGACTCGGCGCTGCAAGGACCGGCGATAACGAGAGGGGGAATGCTCTCGTCGAAAAATCCCCACTCGGAGACGGGGATGATGTCAAGTGTACGTTCCATAACTATCTCAAAATCTTTTTAATCCTGTTTGCTTCGTGGATGAGTTCCGTGATCCGTCCGCCGTCATAGTCAGCGATAGCGTCACGGAACAGCCTCATCTTTTCCAAATATGTGTCAATGACGTGCAGCACATTGTCCCTGTTCTGCTCCAGAATCGGGGTCCACATCTCGGCGGAGCTCTTCGCAAGGCGGACGGTGGATGAGAAGCCTCCGGATGCAAGGTCGAAAATGTGCTTCTCGTCTTTTTCCTTGTCAAGAACCGTAAGTGCCAGAGCGAAAGAGGTGACGTGAGAGATATGCGACACGTATGCGGTGTGCACATCGTGGCTGTCGGCGTTCATAAAGAGCGGACGCATATCCAACGCATCATACAGTCCCTCAACCACCTTGACCGCCTGCGGATCTGAATCCTCGGTGTTTGCGAATATGCAGGCGCGGCCATCAAAGAGGTTCGGCATCGCGGCCCAAGGCCCTGAATATTCAGTGCCGGCCATCGGGTGTGTCGCCACGAAGCGGCAGCGGAGGGGATGGTAGTGCGCCGCGCGGACAATGTTGCTCTTCGTGGAGCAAGTGTCTATCACGATCTTCTTCCCGTTCCCTTCCTCTTTGAATATGTCGAGTACCTGCGGGAGCATCTTCACAGCGGAGCCGACCGGTATGGCTATCACAGTGATGTCGCTCCTGCGGACGCACTCCTCGAACGGGACGATCTCGTCCACAAGTTCCATCCTTTCGGCCGCAGCGGCGTTCACCGGGTCAGCCTCCACCCCAAGAACTATCCGGGCGAATCCTCTTCTCTTCAGGTCGATGGCCATCGAGCCGCCTATCAGACCTAATCCTATAATACCTACTATCATAAAATATTCTTTATTACTTTTTCTATTTTTTTGTTCGCGCGCTCAAGCACCTCCGGCTTGGCGCAAAGCGAAATCCGGATGTAGTCATTACCATTCTTTCCGAATATGAAGCCCGGCGTGATGAACACACCTGCCTGCCGCAGAACCCGTTCCGAAACCACTTCCCCTGCCGTCATCCCGTTCCCAGCATATTCCGAAGGCACCCTTCCCCAAAGGAACAGCCCCGCGGTGTCGTGGTCATAGACAGCACCGAGCGTCTTGAATATACGGCCTGCCGCGACACGTCTGCGGACATATTCAGAATTCAGTTCCTCGAACCATTCAGGAGACTGGTTAAGCGCCTCGACCGCCGCGAGTTGCAGCGGCTTGAACATACCCGAGTCCATCTGGCTCTTGACCTTCAGCACCTCGGCGATATATTCCGGAGCGCCGCCTACCATTCCGATTCGCCAGCCGCTCATATTGTGCGCCTTGCTAAGCGAGTTCAGTTCCAGGCAACACTCCTCCGCCCCTTTCGCCGCCAGAATCGACAGCGGCTTTCCACAAAGGATGAATGAATATGGATTATCATTCACTATCAATATTTTGTGCTTGCGTCCGAAATCCACCAACCTCTGATAAAGCTCAGGAGTAGCCTTGGCCCCGGTCGGCATATTCGGATAATTAGTCCACATTATCTTCACTCCCTCCAGATCTATCTTCTCCAAAGCGTCGAAATCCGGCCACCAATGGTTTTCCTCCGTCAGATCATAAGTAACGATCTCGGCTCCAACCAGTTTAGATGCCGAAGTGTAGGTCGGATAGCCCGGATCCGGAACCAACACCTTGTCTCCCGGATTGACAAATGCCATAGAGATCAGAAGGATTCCTTCCTTTGACCCGACAAGCGGCTGGATGCCCCCATCCGGATTCAGCGTCACTCCGTAATATCTTGAATACCAATCCGCAAAGGCTTGTCTCAACGCTGGAAGCCCCTTATAGCTCTGGTAGGCGTGGTTGCCTGGCTTGCGGGCAGCCTCGACCAAAGCTTCGATAGCGGCCTGTGGCGGCATCCCGTCCGGAGCGCCTATTCCCAAATTGATTATCCTGTCTTCCCCGCGAGCCACACGCTCCGCATTGAGCGCGTCCATCTCTTTAAGTTTGCGGGAGAAGTAATATTCCTGAACAGATGATGTTCTTTTTGCCGGTTCAATGATCATGATTACATCGAAGATTTATATTCGCCTAAAATGTTAAGTCCTTTCATCAGAGGTCTGACCGCCCTAAGTGCCTGACGGTAACGTCCGTATGTCGCGAACTTGATGTCCGCATAGAAGAAGTACTGCCATTCCTGCCCGGGGATCGGCAGGGACTGGATTCTGGTGAGATTCATGTCGTAGAACGAGAGAATCGTAAGCACCTGCGCCAAAGAACCCGGCTTGTGAGGCAGGGTGAAGCAGAGGGACGCCTTGTTGATTTCACGGCGGGGAACCGTGATGGCGTCGTCCAGAATCAGGAAGCGGGTGAAGTTCTGCTTGTAGGTCTCGATGCTGCGGGCCAGGATTTCCAAACCGTTCTGACTGGCTGCCAGTTCAGAGGCGACCGCCCCGACTCCCTTCAGCCCACTGGCGGCGATGTCAATGGCGCTCTTGGCTGTGTCCTCAGACTCCACCATAGTGATCCAAGGGCAGTTACGTTCGAAAAACCGGCGAGTCTGGTTGATGGCCATATAGTGCGTCCGCACCTCCTTTATGTCATGGATATCCTGTCCCGGAAGTGCCATAAGGTTCTGATGTATGGGGATGTACACCTCGCCCTTGATCTTGTAGGGATTCGATCTCAGAAGCTCGAAATTGGGGATGAGTCCTCCGGAGATCGTGTTCTCGATGGCCATCACCGCCGCCTGTGCCTCGCCGGATGCCACAGCCTTGAACAGTCCCTCGAAGGTCGGACATTCCACGATGGAGATCTCCTCCCCTCGCGCGGAATAGAACTCCCGTGCCGCCTGCTCGTGGAAGCACCCCCTATAGCCTTGTATCGCGACTTTTGTCATATTCATCAAGTTCGTTCAAATTCTTACATATAAAAAAAGCTGCCCGGAAAAGCACCGGACAGCCGTATATTCATCTACCTTTTTTCTGAATAATCCTGCACACGCTCGTCCGGTCCTCTACCTGCCGCGGTAAAAGAAATAAAATCCGAAAGAATAAAATCGTGTGCTCATCATCATAACGATGCAAAGATAGTAAATTCCGAAGAAAATGTTCCTATAAATTTAATGAATATTCCGAAGCTGCGGAAGAATATTCACCCGCACCGCCTCAAGGCTTTCATTAGACGGTCAGTATCTCCTTCTCCTTTGCTGATACGAGTTCGTCGATGGCCTTAACCTTCGCGTCGGTGACCTTCTGGATCTCGTCCTCACCCTCCTTGCGCACGTCCTCGGAGAACTCTCCGGCCTTCTCGGCCTTCTTCAGAGCGTCAACTCCGTCGCGGCGGGCGTTGCGGACAGCGACCTTGATGTTCTCGCCGGTAGCCTTGGCCTTCTTGATGAGTTCCTTACGTCTTTCCTCTGTGAGAGGCGGAACAGGGCAGCGGATTACCTCGCCGTTGTTTGAAGGGGTGAAACCAAGGTTGGCGTTGATGATAGCCTTCTCGATCACAGGGATCATATTCTTCTCCCAAGGCTGGATGGCGATGGTCCTGGCGTCAGGGACGGTGACCGAAGCGACCTGAGAGACAGGAGTCTGAGAACCGTAGTAATCCACGGTCACATTGTTGAGGATGGACGGATTGGCCTTTCCGACACGGTAGGTCTTGAGGTCTTCCTCAAGGAACAGCACTGAGTCTTCCATTTTGGACTTCACTCCGCTGATGATTTCTTTCGCTTTGTCTGTAAGCATAGTGTATTGTGTTAATTGTTATTTATCAATATATTCGTGGCCGTGCGAGCGTCCGACGTTTCCGGACAGACAGTCTACTTATGTACAAGTGTCCCGACCTTCTCTCCGTTGACCAGTTTCAGCAGGTTGCCCTCGCCGTTCACATCGAAGACGATGATCGGCATATTCCCGTCATTGCATAGGGCGTATGCGGTCTGGTCGAGAACCTTGAGATGCTTCGCCATCGCCTCGTCAAAGGTCAGTTCATCGTACTTGACAGCGGTAGGATCTTTCTCTGGGTCAGCGGTATAGACTCCATCGACACGTGTTCCTTTCAGCACGACATCAGCCTTGATCTCAAGAGCCCTGAGCGCCGCGCCCGAGTCTGTCGTGAAGAACGGACTGCCGGTTCCCCCGGCGATGAGGGCAACGCCCCCCTCCTCCAGCACCTTGACGGCGTTGTCACGGTTATAGTAGCGTACAAGCGGTTCCATCGGAGTGGCTGAGAACACCTCTGCCTTCACGCCTTCGTCCTTGATGAACTGACTGAGCGCCAAAGAGTTTATCACCGTAGCCAGCATTCCCATCCTGTCTCCCTCGACGCGGTCGAATCCCTTGTCAAGACCCTGAAGACCTCTGAATATGTTGCCTCCTCCGTTGACAATGGCTATCTGCAACCCGGCCTTCGCCGCCTGCGCGATCTCCTTTGAATATTTCCGCAGACTCTCCGGATCAAGTCCCTTTCCAACGGACCCGCCCAGGCTCTCTCCGCTCAATTTAAGCAAAACTCTCTTGTACATAGTGCTTTCCAGAATCTTAAATGGTTAATCAAGGCCTCCTCCAATCGGCATCCTCGCCTCCCGAAGCCATCCCGATTCACAAACTTACATAAAAATCTGCGATTTTTACGCCCGTTTAATAAAAAAACAAGACC
>ERZ1026860.82-NODE-82-length-71646-cov-13.833890_pt1 | contig 71646 bp, 68 predicted proteins | sample MGYA00380160_ERZ1026860 | MGnify/ENA primary metagenome ERZ1026860 (study PRJEB33269, sample SAMEA4719796) | human gut metagenome | biome: human-associated habitat; feature: organic feature; material: feces | place: Cameroon | collected 2013-10 ... | reverse complement strand
GCATGGGGGTGCGTATTTGCCTTTTGTTTTATTTGGAATGCCATATAAATTCAAGCTTGTTGTACAGAGATGAGCCTCTGGAGATTAAAAAATGAAATTGGAGCTTGAAGCGAGAAAGGGGATAGGTATGCGGTTAGCGTTAGTTCAAATGCCGAATTACGGCAGTAAGGATGAAAATTTATATAAAAGTTTGCAGGCAATTGAGATTGCGTCAAAGCAAGGGGCAGACCTTGTACTGTTCCCAGAAGTACAGCTGACAGAATTTTTTCCACAGTATCCAGGTCAGGATGCACATAAGTATGCAGTAACAATTGAGGGAGAGACTGTAAAAAAATTTTGCGACATATGCAGGAACAATAAGATTTCGGCAGTACCTAATCTATATCTTCTTGAAAATGACAGGACATATGATGCAAGTATTTTCATTGATAAAAACGGCGAAATAAAAGGCACGCAGAAAATGGTGCATATAGCACAGGCAGAGCAATTTTACGAGCAGGATTATTATACGCCATCTGATGAGGGCTTTAAGGTTTTCGATACGGAATTTGGAAAAATAGGTCTTGTTGTATGCTTTGACAGACACTATCCTGAGAGCATACGGACAGAAGTACTGTGTGGAGCAGATTTGATTCTGATACCGACCGTTAATACAAAAGCAGAGCCATCGCTGATGTTTGAGTGGGAACTTCGGGTACAGGCATTTCAAAACAGTGTTATATTGGCAATGTGTAATCGTGTTGGCACAGAAGGAAATATGTGTTTTTCGGGAGAATCTATAGTCGTAGATGCAAAGGGAGATGTTCTTGCAAAAGCAGACGATACGGAACAGATTTTATATGTGGATATAGATATGCAGGAATCCTTAAAAATACGAAATGCAAAACCGTATACACAGCTTAGAAGACCGGATTTTTATTTATAAGAGCCTTGGGGTCAGCTCCCAATAGACGTATGTCTGGCAATTTGATGCAAATGCAGAAGCCAGAAAGCTATATCATAGATTGGGATATCTTTGCTTATCAACAAATTATAATTCTTTTCCAAGTTCATATGCTTTTTTCATCACATCCACATGGCTTGCAGCTGTATTTGCAGCATCAATTCCACCGCCACCGACCATGCCTTTTAAGGAAGCATTTTCAAAACAGTCTACCCAGCCTTGCAGGCCATTGTAGGCTTTTTCAAATGCACTTTCATCATTTTCAGCGGCAGTTGCAATCATATAAATATCTCTGAATGAATAATCTGTCGAATATAAAGGATTCAATCTATCAAGAAGTGTTTTCATCTGGCCGCACATCTCATAGTAATAAATTGGGGTTGCATAGACAATGACCTCCGCATCCTTTACCTTTGCCATAATATCTGCAACATCATCCTTCAGTACACACATTCCAGTCTTCTGACAGGACAGACAACCGATGCAATATTTTATATCTTTTCCTTTCAAAGTAAGAAGTTCCACATCATGCCCGGCTTCTTTTGCTCCCTTTGCACACTCTTTTGCGAGTATATCAGAATTGCTGCCTCCTCGAAGACTTGTAGATATGATCAATACTTTTTTTGCCATAATTAAATTTCTCCTTTTTCAGCGTCATTTTTAACCTTCCATATAACTTTCGCAGGCACTCCTGCCGCAATCATATTGGACGGAACATCCTTTGTTACAACAGCTCCTGCTGCAATGATCGAACCTTCACCAATCGTAACCCCCGGAAGAACCGTTACATTTGCTCCAAGCCATACATTTTTTTCAATGTGGATCGGTTGAAATATCATACCAGTTCTTTTCTCAGGATCTTCCATATGGTTGATTGTTGCCAATACTGCATTATGTCCAATCAGGACTCTTTCATATTACTCAAATATTCTTCACATGTCATAATTAACTAACCCCATTTTCTTTAAAAAATTTCTGGATTTTATCGAATGGGATCACATCCAGATTATCGTAAAGGTCAGTATGAACAGCCCCTGGAATTGTTAGCAGTTCTTTATTGGATGTGTACTTGCTGTCCTTAATCATATTTTCATAAGCATCTTTTCCAAAATAATAGCTGTGTGCTTTTTCTCCGTGAACGATAAGGACTGCACTTCTGATTTCATTGCTGTACTTTAATATTGGCTGATTCATAAATGACATACATCCGATACTGTTCCAGCCATCATTGGAATTCAGGCTCCTTTTATGATAACATCTGCCTTTATAATACTCACTGTAATCTTTTACGAAGAAAGGCGCATCTTCTGGAACCGGAAGTGGAACACAACCACCGCCTCTGGAATATTCGCCTTTACGGTATTCTTCTGTTCTGAGGGTATTCAGCGACTGCTTCTTCGCATAACGTGCTTCTTCACTGTCCTCAGAATCAAAGTATCCATTCGCATTTACCCTTGTCATATCATACATGGTAGATGCAACAGTTGCTTTTATTCTTGTATCCAGCGCAGCTGCGTTAAGAGCCATTCCACCAAAGCCACAGATTCCAATGATTCCTATTTTATCTGGATCCACATCTTCCTGAACAGAAAGGAAATCAACAGCAGCCATGAAATCTTCTGTATTAATATCCGGAGAAGCCATGTATCTTGGATTGCCACCACTTTCCCCCGTAAAAGAAGGATCAAATGCAATGGTAAGATATCCTTTTTCAGCCATCGTCTGCGCATATAATCCGGAACACTGTTCTTTGACTGCACCAAATGGTCCGCTTACGGCAATCGCAGGATATTTCCAAGATGCATTTTTCGGCTTATACAGATCTGCAGCAAGTGTGATTCCATAACGATTTACAAATGTCACTTTCTTATGGTCTACTTTTTTACTCTGCGGAAAAGTTTTATCCCATTCAGATACCAGCTTTAATTCTTCTGTTTTTAACATATTTATCATCCTTCCATATGCAAAATTTCTTGTAAATACACTAACAATAGTATATGATATAGATATCATACAACCTAAAGCTAGCTTTAGGTCAAGCACATTTTGAAAGAAGGTTTATTATGTATACAATTGGTCAGGTTTCTGCAATGTTTGATCTTCCTGTTTCTACCTTAAGGTATTATGACAAGGAAGGCTTTTTCCCTAATCTGGAACGTAAGGGAAATATCCGTTATTTCAGCGATAATGAATTAGAAGCGCTTCGTATTATTGAATGTCTGAAGAAATCAGGGCTTGAGATCAAAGATATAAAGCAATTTTTTATCTGGGTATCTGAAGGCAGCTCCAGCTATGAAAAAAGGAAAGAATTATTTGAATCCAGAAAATCAGCTGTTGAAACTGAAATCCAGGAACTTCAAAAAACTCTCTCCCTCTTAAAATTTAAGTGTTGGTATTATGAAACAGCAATGAAAGATGGTAACGAAGATGCTATAAATGCCATGTTACCTGACAAGCTTCCTCAAAATATACAGAAACTATATGACGAAGGACATGAATGATTTTTGTTTTCTTCATTAACTTCATTTTGTAGAAAGATATGATATACTCGGTTTAATCAATTGAACAAAAGAGAGGATACTGTAATGGATATATTAGAGCTTATGAAAGAAAGACACAGCGTAAGGCAGTATAAAGATCAGGCTATCGAATCATCTAAAAGAGAAGAAATCAACTCCCTGATAAATGATGTCAATGCAGAGAGTAAATTATCAATTCAGGTTTTTTATGACGAACCAAAATGTTTTAATTCTTTTATGGCTCATTATGGGAAGTTTGAAAATGTAAAAAACTATATTGCTATTGTCGGAAATAAAAATGATCAGGAAAAGGCAGGATATTATGGTGAGAAGATTGTGCTGAAGTGTCAGGAACTTGGCCTTGATACCTGCTGGGTAGCAATGACGCATGGTAAATCAAAAGCAGAAATAAACAGAGGACAGAAACTGCTGATCATTATTTCTCTGGGATATGGGGAAACACAGGGAGTTCCACATAAAGGCAAGAGAATAGCAGAACTTGGAAAGGCAGACCAGAGTACAGAATGGTTTGACAGAGGTATGGAAGCAGTAAGTCTGGCACCTACTGCTGTAAATCAGCAGAAGTTCCTTTTTGAACTGAAAAATGGAAAAGTCACAGCCAAAAATCTTGGAGGATTTTATTCTAAGATTGATCTTGGAATTGCCAAATATCATTTTGAGGCAGTAACCGGGCATGAAGTAAAATGATGTAGACAAAGAAAGATATAGATAAACCGACAGCAGATTTTGAGCGGTATCAGAAAATACTGTTTGCTGAAGCTGCATGGGTTTAAGCTTGAACATAATGTGATAAAAAAGAAAATGATAAGAAAGAGAGGTTATTAATAAATGAATTTTATGAAGAAAAACGGGAGTGGCATTCTTGTCTGCCTTGTGATAGCAATTCCGTCGTGGCTGCTTGGAAAGGCTTTTCCAGTGGCAGGAGGACCGGTGATCGCTATTATAGCAGGAATGATCGTTACCATGTTCTGGAAAAATAAAGGGAAAGCAGAATCAGGAATTAAATGGACTTCAAAGGTGATTCTTCAGACTGCAGTTGTTTTGCTTGGGTTTGGAATGAATCTTGGGGTTATCTTTCAGACTGGAAAGCAGTCACTTCCTATCATTATCTGCACGATCACAGCATCTCTTGTTATCGCGTGGATATTACAAAGGGTTCTTAAGGTGCCGGCGAATACATCTGTGCTTGTAGGCGTTGGTTCATCTATCTGTGGAGGCTCTGCGATCGCGGCGACTGCACCCGTCATAGGTGCAGATGATGATGAGATCGCACAGTCCATAGCAGTGATTTTCTTTTTTAATGTGCTTGCAGCCATTTTCTTCCCTATGCTTGGAAAAGCAATTGGGTTCGATACTATGCACGGTGATGCATTTGGGATTTTTGCAGGGACAGCGATCAATGATACCTCATCTGTAACTGCTGCAGCATCAACCTGGGACAGTATGTGGAACCTTGGAAGTGAGACACTGAATAAAGCAGTGACTGTGAAGCTTACGAGAACGCTTGCTATCATACCGATCACGCTTGGGTTATCATTCATACAGGCGAAAAAGAGTGTACGGGAAGGAAAGCAGACTGCAAAGTTCAGCTTAAAACGTGCATTTCCAATGTTTATACTTTACTTTGTGATAGCAGCGATCATCACGACAGTCTGTGTACATATGGGAGTCAATGCGGAAGTATTTAAGCCAATGAAGGAGCTGTCTAAATTTATGATCATCATGGCTATGGCTGCGATCGGCTTGAACAGTAATATGGTACAGCTCATCAAAACAGGTGGCAAACCCATTATTGTTGGTGCTTCCTGCTGGTGTGGAATAACGGTCGTAAGTCTGATCATGCAGCATGTGATGAAGATCTGGTAGGTAAAAAAATATGGTATACACATGTGGATATAGGTCACCGTTAGGTGATATTTTGATGGCTGCGGATGAAAACGGACTTACCGGTTTGTGGTTTGAAGGGCAGAAATATTTTGCAGATACACTTCCGGATGAGCATATTTCACAGGAAACGCCCGTCCTCACGAAAGCAAAAAAGTGGCTGGATATATATTTCTCCGGTGATGAGCCTGACTTTACGCCACCGCTTCATCCCTCCGGCTCATCATTCAGACAGGAGGTGTGGAAGATTTTATCAGAGATCCCCTATGGACAGACAGTTACATATGGAGAAATAGCGCGCAGAATGGGAGAATTAAAAAATATTCCTCATATGTCCGCACAGGCAGTTGGCGGTGCAGTGGGACATAATAAAATTTCCATTATCATCCCATGTCATCGTGTAGTGGGTGTAAAGTGGAGTCTGACAGGATATGCTGCAGGAATTGACAAAAAAATTTTCCTGCTTGAGCTGGAACATGTGGATATAAAAAGCAAGAATTTAAAAATGGAGTTTTTGTGAGATGATGTTAATATGAAAGTATATGTATTGTGAAGGGAGGCTGTTTACATGCCCAAAACTACACTGATCAACTGCCGTATTAGAAAATACGCTTATCAGGAGGTATCACAAATATATCAGGAATTAGGGGTATCACAGGATGGCCTGGCACAATCACAGGTTAGTGTGATGCGGGAAAAGTATGGTGTAAACAGTTTTTCAAAGAAAAAGACAGATACCATGCTGCGACGGCTGCGGCGTGCGTTTATTAATCCATTTAATAGTATTCTCTTTGTGCTGGGAATGATCTCGCTGGCTACGGATGTGATTCTTGCATCTGATATTGTTAGGAATGCAACAACTGCTATTATTATTTTTTCCATGATCCTGATCAGTGGTGCAATCCGTCTGATCCAGGAGATCCGTGCAAAGAACGCATCGAAACAGTTGAGCCGGCTGATACATGAAAGCATTACAGTACGCCGGGAAGGAGAAATGAAAGAAATCCAGGCCGAGGAGCTGGTAGTTGGAGATATTGTCCTGCTTTCAGCGGGTGACCGTGTTCCGGCAGATATAAGACTTACAAAGGTCAGTGATCTTTTTCTCTCACAGGCAGCTATAACAGGCGAAAGTGCAATCCTGGAAAAAAATGCGCAGGCATTGAGCTACAGTAATCCTGAATCATTGACTCAGCTTGAAAATCTTGCGTTTATGGCAACAACAGTTATCAGTGGTAAGGGTGAGGGAATTGTACTGGCGGTTGGAAAAGACACGCTTTATGGCAGCTTTACAAAAGAGGATTCTGATGAAAAGCAGTCTTTTCAGGAGGGAGCAAATTCCATTGCGTGGGTCATGCTTCGTTTTATTGCGGTATTGATTCCTGTTGTATTTATACTATTGAAGATTACCGGTGGCAAATGGCTGGAATCCTTTGCCTTTGCATTGTCTGTAGCCGTTGGGCTGATGCCGGAGATGCTGCCAATGGTGATCACAGCCTGCCTTGCAAGGGGAAGCCTGAGTATGAGCAGGAAGCAGACGATTATCAAGGACATCAATGCCATGCAGGGCTTTGGCAGTATGGACGTACTTTGCATGGATAAGACGGGAACACTGACAAATGAGAGTATCCTTCTGGAATATTATATGGACGTGCTTGGAAATGAAAGCGGCAAGGTTCTGGATTTTGCTTTTTTAAATAGTTCGTATCATTCCGGTGTATGTAATCCTATTGATAATGCGATCCTTGCCTGTCAGACGATGCCAGGACAGGAACAGCACTTTACTGATCTTCTCACCTGGTATCAGAAGGAGGACGAGATCCCATTTGATTATTCCCGTAAGTTTGTCAGTACACTGGTGACAGATAAAAAGGGGGAGAGCCAGATTATTGTGAAGGGTAATATTTCCCAGATCGTGGCTCGGTGCAGTCATGTAGAGTTTCGTGGTGAAATCCTTCCAATAGAAAAAGATGGGATGCCAAGTGTTGCTTCGGTGGTGGATGACATGCTTCAGGATGGGATGAAAGTAATTGCCGTTGCACGGAAAAAGATTGAGAAACAGAATCAGATCATACCTGCAGATGAAAAGGATATGATCCTGATGGGGTATCTGGCATTTTTCGATGCTCCTAAAAAAACAGCAAGGACATCGGTGGAGGCACTGAAAAGGCTGAAGGTAACGCCGAAAATACTGACGGGTGATCAGGCAGACGTGGCGGCATCCATCTGTCGAAGAGTAGGAATCCCTTCTGAAGTAATATTGACTGGTGCCGCTCTGGATCAGATGACAGATGATAAGCTTGGCAAAACAGTGGAAAAAATTCATGTATTTGCAGAACTGACACCGGGACAGAAGGTCCGTATTGTTTCAGCGTTAAGACTAAATGGTCATACGGTAGGTTTTCTGGGAGATGGAATCAATGATATCCCGGCACTTTGTGAGGCAAACGTTGGTATTTCAGTTGATACGGCAGTGGATGCTGCAAAGGATGCGGCGGATGTTGTATTACTTCAAAAGGATCTGGGTGTGCTGGAACAGGGTATTCTGGAAGGGCGAAAGACATTTACGAATATGCTTAAGTACATTAAGATCACAGCAAGCTCCAACTTTGGGAATATTTTTTCTATCGTATGTGCCAGCGCATTCTTACCATTTTTACCGATGACATCCTTGCAGATTCTGCTGTTGAATCTGTTGTATGATGTTTTATGTATTATCCTTCCATGGGATAACGTGGATGAAGAAGAAACCCTGTCTCCAAAAGACTGGTCTGGGAAGACACTGGGACGGTTTATGTTATTTTTTGGTCCTATCAGTTCACTGTTTGATATTGTGACATTTTTATTTCTGTATTATATTCTCTGCCCGATGCTGTGTGGAGGCGTGACATACCTGAATATTGCAGATGCAGCAATGCAGGCACAGTATGTGGCATTGTTTCAGACAGGATGGTTCCTGGAATCTATGTGGACACAGGTATTGATCCTTCATTTCCTGCGGACAAGGAAGATACCATTTGTACAGAGCAGTCCTTCAGTTCCTGTTATCTGTACAACTTTTGCAGGAATTATTGCTTTCACAGCGATTACTTTTACCAGGAGTGCAGCTGTTTTTGGATTGACGAAATTACCGGCCGGGTATTTTCTGTTTTTGTTTGTTGCAGCCCTCTCATATATGCTTCTGACTACGGTTGTCAAGGTCTCCTATCAGAAGAAATATCATGAGCTGATCTGAAAGGGGGAAAATCATCGTGAAAAATAATATCAGGTTTATTTCCATAGATTCCACCCTTCAGGAATGGCTTCTTCAAAAGCTGATCAAGGAACCACCAGAAGGTGATGGTTCCAAAGAACTGCTTTCCGGTATCTATGGTATGATCAGCGGAGAGGTGGATTCATTGCTGCTCAGTACAGCAAATGATTCAGAAATTCTATCCATAAATCTTTCTGACGAGATGAAAATCGGCGAATTAGTAATAAACCCGAAAAGCAGGAGCGTTATCAGGATGGGGCAGGAGGTCTCACTGACGCCAAAGGAGTTTGATATCCTGTACTTCCTGGCTGAAAACAGAGGTGAAGTATTTACCAAGGAACAGATCTACAGGGCTGTGTGGTCTGAGGATTATCTTTTAGATGACAGCAATATCATGGCATTTATTCGAAAGCTTCGAAAGAAGATTGAACCGAACCCGGACGAACCAAAATATATTCTTACGATTTGGGGAATCGGATATAAATTTAATGATAAGCTGTAAAACAGGTGGGCTGGTTTCATGCTTTCAGGATAAGCTGATCCCAGTCCAGTTCAGCAAATTTTTCACCTATCTGTGGCATAAACGGGCATCTTCTGATCGAAATCTCGTTTTCTTTAAAAGTAATCCGGAATCTTGTACCGGAAACCGTTTTTAAAGCACGTACTACAAGATTGAGAACATTTTCTTCCTCCCAGCATGCGCTTGCCGCAAACTTCTCTCCACGGACATAAGATACATGATATGTTCCATCCATACCGGCATATAAGTCAGATGCAAAATCTTCATCTTCAATATGGAGCCTGCATTCTGTTCTTTGGAATTCAAAGGATAATGCAGATAGATTATGTCCATAGCTTTCCCACTTTCCTGGTCCTCCGGTCAGATCTGCAAAGCAGGGAACGGTTCCATCTGATACCTTATACCGGATTCCGCTCCATTCATCCTCATGCGCCTTGTTTCTCACATTCCATAAACCTGGAATTGCCAGTTCTCTATTTGTATAGATTAACTGATCATAGCTGTCTGATTCTTCCAATTCCTCTTTGTCTGTGATTCCCGGAAGCAGCTTTTCCCAGACAATATTCAACAGACGATCAGGATCGAAAGATGCAGAAGTTATTGCAATAACTACATCCTTATCCGGATCTATAATGGCAAATTGTCCATATGCTCCATCTGCCCGGTACAAGCCTTCTGGAATACATCTCCAGAACTGGAATCCATAGCCATGCTGCCAGTTAGAATCATGATTATCAAATATCGGATTGACTGTTGAAATCTGCCGGGATGTTGCCATATCAATCCACGCTTCATTTAGCAGGCGTTCCCCATTCCATATGCCCCGATTGAGATAAAACTGTCCGAGTCTTGCCATGTCTTCCGTTTTTACACGGAATCCACTGCCACCCATTTCAATATTTCCCGGAAGAAGCCTGCATGAAATATTCGTCATTCCGATTTTATCAAACAGGCGCGGCTTCAGATATTCTGAAACATTCAAACCGGTCTTTTTCTTTATAATAGCACACAGCATATCTGTACCAGTTGAATTATATTGGAACATTGTACCCGGTTTATATTTGAAATCTGCATGCATGAAATCATAGATCCAGTGATCATAGGATTTCAGTTTATAATAAATATCATATTCCTGACCACAGGACATCGTAAGAAGACTATATACATCTGCAGCTTTCAGGTTTTCACCCGGATTTTCGGGGGTTTCATCTGGAAACAGATCTATAAGCTTTTCATCCAGTGACAAAAGACTCTCCTGTACAGCGAATCCTACCGCAGTTGATGTTATGCTCTTGGAAAAAGAAAACATTGTCTGTGGTGTTCCAGAATCGTAGGGCTTCCACCATGCCTCCTCACATACCTTCCCGTGCCGTAATACCATCAGACTATGCAGTTCAATTCCTTCCGCCTGTGCCTGTCTGATAAACTCCATAATGCTCTGTGAATGAATTCCTACTTTTTCCGGTGATACTCTCTTCAATGGCTCCATAATTCCGCCCAGCCTTTCGTAGTTATTGTCTTGTTAAATTATGTAAGTGGGTTCATTATATCACTGCATTTTGTGTTATTCAACGGTCTTGGGAGAGTTAATTTCAGCCAGCATTAATTGTAATTCTTGCCAAAACGCAAGGAAATCGCAAGACTTTGGTCATGTGCATTTCCCTGCGTTTTTTGTATTCTTAAAAAAATTGAAAAGGAGGAAAAGACCAATGAATAAGAAAGAAAACCGTATAGCTGTTCGTCAGGCAGCACAGCAGGCAGTGATCCGTGACGAGCAGAACCACCGCATCCAATATGCGGCTGCCAACCCGGTTCAGGAGGTTTTGAAGAGCCTGCATACAACACTCCGTGGGCTTGATGAAGAAAACATATCTGTAAACCGGACAAAATATGGCACAAACAAAGTGACACGTGAAAAACAGAAATCACTGGCAAAGCGTCTGGCAGAGGCCTTTATTAATCCTTTTACAGCAATTCTCTTTTTCCTGGCAGTGGTTTCAATCATGACAGACATGGTACTTCCTTATTTTTCACTGCTTGGAAGTACCCCGGAGGATTTTGATCCTTTAACGGTTGTGATCATTCTGACTATGGTCATAATCTCTGGTACGCTTCGTTTTGTACAGGAATCAAGGAGCGGAAATGCAGCAGAGAAGCTATTGTCCATGATCACGACTACCTGCACGGTTACACGCAGGGGACGGGAAAAAGATGAGATCCCAATGGATGATCTGGTTGTGGGTGATATTGTGCATTTATCAGCAGGGGATATGATCCCTGCGGATGTACGTATTTTGGAAGCCAAGGATCTGTTTATCAGTCAGGCAAGTCTGACAGGTGAAAGTGAACCTGTAGAAAAGACTGCGAATGTAAGCGTACAGAAAGAGTCCGTGACAGAGTATACCAATATTGCATTTATGGGCAGCAATGTGATTTCCGGAAGTGCAGCCGCCGTTGTGATCTGTACCGGAGATAACACTTTGTTTGGCTCTATGGCATCTGCTATTGCAGGAGAAGCAGTGGAGACAAGCTTTACTAAGGGAGTAAATGCTGTTTCGTGTGTGCTGATCCGATTTATGATGGTCATGGTTCCACTTGTGTTTTTAATTAATGGAATTACAAAGGGTGACTGGCTGAATGCATTTTTATTTGGCATTTCAGTGGCTGTAGGGTTAACACCGGAGATGCTGCCTATGATCGTGACAACCTGCCTTGCCAAAGGTGCGGTTTCCATGAGTAAAAAGCAGACAATCGTTAAAAATCTCAATTCCATCCAGAATTTTGGTGCGATTGACATTCTCTGTACGGATAAAACAGGAACGCTGACTCAGGATAAGGTAGTGCTGGAATATCATCTCAATGTAAATGGTGAGGATGATACCAGAGTACTGCGCCATGCTTATTTAAACAGTTATTTTCAGACGGGTTACAAAAATCTGATGGATCTGGCGATCATCCAGAAAACAGAGGAGGAGGAAGCAGAGGATGCAAGCCTTCTTGATCTGTCAGAAAACTATGTGAAGGTAGATGAGATCCCATTTGATTTTACACGCCGCCGCCTGACTACAGTTGTACAGGATAAAAGTGGAAAGACACAGATGGTAACAAAGGGCGCCGTAGAGGAAATGCTCTCCATATGTGCCTATGCGGAGTGTGATGGTAATGTGCAGACACTCACAGATACACTTTGTCATCGTATTTTGGAAACAGTAGCGGAATTGAATGATAAGGGATTCCGGGTTCTGGCTATTGCGCAGAAAAGCAACCCATCTCCGGTTGGGGCATTTGGTGTAAAGGATGAATGTGATATGGTGCTGATTGGATATCTTGCATTCCTTGATCCACCGAAGGAATCAACAGCAGATGCCATAAAGGCTTTGAAAGCGCATGGTGTCAATACCAAAATATTGACAGGCGATAATGATAAAGTGACACGTACAATCTGCAGGCAGGTAGGGCTTGAGGTACGGAATATGCTGCTTGGCTCTGAGCTGGATCATATGAATGATGCAGAGCTTGCGAAAGCGGCAGAGACAACAGATGTCTTTGCAAAGCTGACTCCTGACCAGAAATCACGTGTGGTTTCGGTTCTCCGGGAAAACGGCCATACGGTTGGTTTTATGGGTGACGGGATCAATGATGCTGCGGCAATGAAAGCGGCAGACATCGGTATTTCCGTGGATACTGCTGTGGATGTGGCAAAGGAATCCGCGGATATTATATTGCTGGAAAAGGATCTGATGGTACTGGAGCAGGGAATCATTGAAGGACGTAAAACCTATGCTAATATGATTAAATATATCAAGATGACAGCATCCTCTAATTTCGGAAATATGTTTTCGGTGCTTGCTGCATCTGCACTTCTGCCGTTCCTGCCGATGATGAGTATTCATCTGATATTATTGAATCTGATCTATGACCTGTCCTGTACGGCGATCCCATGGGATAATGTAGATGAAGAATTTATCGTAAGACCCAGAAAATGGGATGCATCCAGTGTGGGAAGCTTTATGATATGGATTGGTCCCACAAGCTCTGTTTTCGATTTTACAACTTATATTTTCATGTATTTTGTATTTTGTCCATTGTTTGTGTCGCATGGAGTATTGTTTAACGATCTTGCAGCTCATTATAGCGGGGCAGAGCTTGCTGCCATGCAGATTAAGTATATTGGCATGTTTCAGGCAGGATGGTTTGTAGAATCCATGTGGAGCCAGACACTGGTTATCCATATGATCCGGACGCCAAAGCTTCCATTCATTCAGAGCCATGCATCAGCTCCGGTAACACTCCTTACAATGACCGGAATAGCGGTTCTGACGCTGATACCGTTCACACCTGTTGGAGTAGCGCTCGGATTTACAGCATTACCGGCAGCTTATTTTGCATACCTGCTCCCGTGTATCCTGCTGTATATGGTATTGGCAACAGGTCTGAAAAAAGCATATGTCCGTCACTATGGCGAATTACTTTAGCGAGGCACGAGGATGATAGAGAAATATAAATATTTCCTTAATTATGGAGAGATACTATTTACATAGATCAAATAGTAGAGTAATCTTTTTAAAAAATAATCAGAGAATGCTGATAATAGGAAAGAGGTAGATTGATAATGAAGAAGAAACTGATGACGATTGTAATTTGTACAATGCTTTGTGCAGCATTATTTGCAGGCTGTGGACAGGCGGAAGAAAAGGAATTGACGGGAACGATCGATGAGATAAAGGATTTCATGTTTGTCATTACAGATGAGAATGATACGCCATATAGCTTTACCTTTGAGGAGAAGCCGGAAGGTCTGGAGAATGTCAGCGAAGGGGATACTGTAACTGTAAAATATACAGGAACAATATCTGAGGTGGATCCGTTTGAGGGAGAGGTAATATCTGTTGAAAAGACAGAATAAAACCATTTAAAGGAAATGTTAAGTATATATTTATCAAAAATAATTGACATAGCAGAAGTATTGCCCTCCTTCATCGTTCTAAAAAGAACGATGAAGGAGGGCAAGATGTATTTCTGGGACAAGCACAAAACAATTACAAGCTATTATGAATTGCTTTCAGGCAGGGTGTGTGACCGGTACGGCTTAACACAGATGGAATACGATATACTTATGTTTCTTCATAATAATCCACAGCACAATACTGCTGCAGAAATAGTAAAGGTCAGGAAATCAACAAAATCCCATGTCTCAATTTCGCTGAAAAATCTGGAAAGCAAAGGACTGGTGGAAAGAATACAAAGTGAAACTAACAAAAAGCATATTGAGATTGTTTTGTTAGATAAGGCAGAGCTGATCGTGGAAGCAGGAATAAACGCACAAAAAGAGTTTGCTCAGGATGTTTTAAGCGGATTAACAGAAGAAGAAAAGCGTATGTGTATCAATGTATTTAACAAGATCTGTAATAATGCAGAAGAGCATTTAAAGGAGCAGGATTTATAATGAAAGAGAATAATTACAAACCACAGGTTCCAGATTTAATGGAAGCAATATTTGATACAGTGTATTTGATTTTTGATCTAGTTGCCGCTGTTTTATTTTTTATATTCTCGCAGGGAAATATGTTATTTATTCTTTATGGAATATTGACATTAACACTCTGCGGAGGGGATGCTTTTCATCTGGTACCGAGGATCATCCGGGCAGTACATGGAAGTAATGAAAAAATAAAGAGACAGCTGGGAATTGGGCTGCAGGTATCGTCTATTACAATGACAGTATTTTATATTATTCTGATGTATATCTGGAAATTTACATTCCCGGAATTCAGAATACCGGTGGTGATCGAAGCTGTCATATGGATATCAGCGGTTGTAAGAATTGTAATATGTATGTTTCCACAGAATAACTGGTGTACAGATGAAGGAAATATGAAATTATCCATTATCAGAAATGCAGTCTTCGCAGTAACCGGTATAGGGGTAATCTGTCTGTATGCTGTTTCAGGAAATCAAAGACCTGTGCATATATGTGGATCATTGTAATGGGACTTCAGCTTTTATTTTAAAGCTGAAGCGTAACGGAAAGGAAGGACAATATAATGAAAATAGAAAAATTTGTAAAGCTCATGACAGGCCATTTTGATAATAAAGAACAGTTTACCGCAATGAAAGAAGCCGGGAAGATCTATCCGTATGCACAGCATGTGAATACAGTCTGTAATGATAAGATAAAAAATATTCCTGAAGATTTCGCGGGAATATTCATAGTAGAAGAAAGCTATTATGAGACGGATGGAAGACGGCATGCGTCACCACATTTATTTCTTATTACAGAGAGTGGTGATGGGATCCTGCTTTCCTCCTATGAATTACCGGCAGGAGAAGACAAGAATACGTTCTCTTATGCTTCCATGAAGACCGTAGACTATAATGAGCTGAAAAAATCTGAGAAGTTTACACCGGCATTATATAAGGAAACAGATGGCGGCTGGGAAGGTGGCAGTGTGAGTCACTTTTCCCCGGTTATGACCTTCAGGTTATGGGAGAGGTTTTCGGAAAAATGCCTGGAGGTTTCCGAAAGCATGGAAGTGAACGGAAAAAGAACCTTCGGATATGATGCTCCGATTATATACAAAAGGGTATCAGCTCAACAATAAGCATATTTGATGTGGCAGGAAGAAATTTTTTAATTGAAGGGTGAGAGTTTTCTTAATTTTTTGTACCTATATTTATAGAATCATATTAACCAATACTACCAGTGTAAAGGAGGACACTTTATGAGAAGAAAAATTCTTGCACCGGCTCTGGTTTTTATCATGTGTATAGGTATCACCATGACGGCTTATGCCTCTCCACAGGCGGATCAGCTGCAGAACCAGCCACAATTTACAACCAATGCAACTTCTGAAGAACTATCCATTATCAAAACATTATTTTCTGCTGAGGAATATGCTGAATTATATCCTGATGTGGTAAAAGCCCACGGGAATGAAGAAGCTGCTCTTTGGGATCACTTTGTAACATATGGGTTATCGGAGGGAAGAGCTTTAAGCAAAAGCTTTCACGTGTTTGCATACCGTGATGCATATGAAGATCTTCAGGAAGCATTCGGGAACGATCTCATTGCTTATTATATCCATTATGCCACTCATGGAATGCAGGAAAACAGATCAATTACAACAGTTCCTCAGGCTGTAAAAGCCGGCATAACGGTAACAGGACTACGCGGACAGGTAATTGCCAGACCGGTACCCGTTGTGATCACTCCGACTGAAGAAACAAGTCAGGAAGAAACAAGTCAGGAAGAAACAAAACACGAAGAAACCGGTAATCCTGTTGCCATACCGGAAACTCCTTCTCCAGAGCCTGTTCCTGTCCCTTCTGCTACTGTATGTACCCATCAATATATAACAAAACAACTGGAGAATACAAGATCACACGCACCGGTGTGTGAAAGCTGTGGATACATAGACGAACAAAAGCAGGAGCCTTGCGAAGCAGAGGACGGATACATAACAGACAATAGGTACCACATGCATAAATGCAAGAGGTGTGACAGGCTTATGGATTCCGGTAATCATCAGTATCCTACTAACGATTTCATATGCTCGGTATGTAGATATCAGCATGTGCATAATTACTTTATATTAAACTATGATGATAAATATCATATAAAATCATGCACCTTATGCAACTTCGGCTCTTCGGAAGCACATAAATTCAGTGTACTAACAACCATTTATTCTAATACGGAACATAAAATGCAGTGCTCCGATTGCAATTTCTACTATATGGAACCACATACAACACCGGGAGTCTGTAAATGCGGATATAGTTCTTAACAGCCTTTATATCTATAATACACCATGAGCAGCTGCAAAATCACTGTGGAAAACTTTGAACTCAACGGGAGTGCATTTTAACTGATGCACTCCCGTTTTTTAAATTGTGTACAAAGCAGGAACGCTTTTGGAACGCACCGGTTTCTTTGGAGGAACGGAAGCGCTATATAATAAATAACAACAGGCAGCAGAAAATTGCCTGAAATAATTATTCTGGAGGCATTTAACCATGTACTTTGACATTATCGCAAAAATCGTTTCAGAACGCACAGGCTGTGATGTTTCTGTTGTAAAACCGGAAAGCAGATTTTCTGAGCTTGGCATCGACTCGCTTGATACGGTAGAGCTCCTGATGAATCTGGAGGATGAGCTTGGTATTGAGATCGAATTGGACCAGAAGGTAGAAACTGTTGATGACCTGGATAGGTTTATCCAAAGTAAAAAGGGCTAGTATTATGATCAGGTCAACAATTTGTGAAATGCTTGGTATCGAATATCCAGTGCTTCAAGGCGGTATGGCTTGGATCGCTGACGGAAAACTGGCCGCTGCTGTTTCTTGCGGTGGCGGCCTTGGTATTATTGCAGCAGGAAATGCTAAAGGCAATTATGTCAGACAGCAGATCCAGGCTGCCAGGAGTATTACTGATAAACCTATTGGCGTTAATATTATGCTGCTTAGTCCCTTTGCGGATGAGGTAGCAAAGGTTGTTATAGAAGAAAAGATTGAGGTTGTGACCACAGGTGCAGGTAATCCCTCCAAATATATTAAGGAATGGCTGAATGCAGGAATCAGGGTAATTCCTGTAGTAGCCTCTGTTGCAATGGCAAAGCTGATGACTCGTCTTGGTGCCTCTGCCCTTATTGCAGAGGGCGGTGAAAGTGGTGGTCATGTAGGCGAGCTTACTACAATAGTACTGATCCCGCAGATTTGTGATGCAACTACTTTACCTGTTATTGCTGCCGGTGGTATTGCCGATGGCAGGGGTGTAGCAGCAGCATTTATGCTTGGCGCACAGGGCGTGCAGATGGGAACCCGTTTTCTCAGTGCAGATGAGTGTACCATCCATCCTGTATATAAAGAAAAAATACTTAAAGCAACTGACCTTTGTACGATGGTAACCGGTAAGCGTTTGGGGCATCCGGTCCGGAGTCTGAGAACACCCTTTGCAAGAGAATATTCCAAGGCTGAATATGGTGGAATGCCGGATGAGGAGCTGGAAAAGCTGGCAACAGGGGCATTAAGACTTGCTGTGCAGGAGGGCGACGATAAAAAGGGTTGTTTTCTGTCTGGTCAGATAGCGGCAATGGTAAAAAAAGAGCAGCCGGCAGCAGAAATAGTTAAGGAGGTAATGGAGGAAGCTGAGGCTGTCCTTCTGAAGGTATCACAATGGATAAAATAGCATTTGTTTTTTCGGGACAGGGCGATCAGTTTCCTGGGATGGGGAAAGATCTGTACGAAAGATATCCGGTTGCTCAAAGGATTTATGATCTTTGCGATGGCATACGGCCTGGAACATCCACCCAATGCTTCAATAGTACAGAAGAGGAACTAAGGGAAACAAGGAATACACAGCCCTGCCTCTTTGCAATGGAGTTAGCTGCAGCAAACATTCTGATCGAAAAGGGTGTTATCCCGGATGCATTAGCAGGATTTTCTCTCGGTGAGGTTGTTGCGGCAACGGTCAGTGGAATATTTGACAATAAAACAGGTTTTCGTCTTGTCTGCAAGCGTGGAGAACTGATGCAGAGTGAGGCTGAGAAGTTCGACACAGCTATGGCTGCTGTTGTGAAGCTGACGTCAGAACAGGTGCAGGATATATGCAGAAGGTATCCTGATGTTTATCCTGTAAACTTTAACTGTCCCGGGCAGATCACGGTATCCGGTATTTCCTCTCAAATGACAGATTTTCTTGCAGATGTAAAAGCAGCCGGTGGCAGAGCAATCCCGCTTAAAGTAAAGGGAGCGTTTCATTCACCTTTTATGAAGGCGGCAGCAGAGGCTTTTGAAAGAGAGCTGAACAAGGCGTCTATTAAGGAAAGAAACATAGTACTTTATTCTGATATGACCGCTGAAGTCTATACTAATGATGTGGCAGGCCTGCTTTCCAAGCAGATATGCAGTCCGGTACAGTGGGAAAAGATTATCCACAATATGATCACAGATGGAATTGATACCTTCATTGAAATAGGTCCTGGTAAAACGCTTACTAACATGATTAAGAAAATAAGTACAGACATAAAGGCTGTAAATGTTATCGAATATCTTGCGGAGGTGGAAGGATGTTGAACGGAAAAACCGCAGTTGTGACAGGAGGCTCCCGTGGCATTGGTGAAGCGATCGTATATAAACTGGCTTCAATGGGTGCCAATATAGCCGTTATTTATGCAGGTAATGCTGCCGCCGCAGAGAAGGTGTGTAAAAAATGCGGCCAGAGGTACAGTGTAGAAGCGCGGGCTTATCAATGCAATGTTGCTGATTTTTCGGCTGTCAAGGAAGCTGTGGTAAAGATCAGGGCTGATTTTGGTACTGTACAGTTCCTTGTAAATAATGCGGGAATTACTCATGACGGACTTCTTGCCATGATGAAAGAAGAAGATTTTGATGCGGTTCTGAACACCAATCTTAAAGGTGCTTTCAATATGATCCGCCATATGGCAGGACTGTTCATCCGGGCACGTGAAGGCTGTATTATCAATATCACATCCGTTTCGGGCATGATGGGCAATGCAGGACAATGCAATTATTCCGCATCAAAGGCTGGGCTGATCGGACTTACAAAGTCTGTAGCGAAGGAGCTTGCACCAAAAGGTATCCGTTGTAATGCGGTTGCTCCCGGATTTATCGCAACAGATATGACAGAAAATCAGACAGACAATCCTCTTTTGGATATGATCCCACTCGGTAAGATGGGTGAACCAGAGGATGTGGCAGACGCAGTTGCATATCTTGCAGCTGCAAAATATGTAACAGGCGAGGTGCTCCGTGTCGACGGAGGCATTGCTATGTAAGGAGAAAACTATGAGTGAAAACAGACGAGTTGTTGTTACCGGTATCGGTGCAATTACCCCTTTGGGAAACAGTGTTTCTGATACCTGGGAGAATATGAAGAACGGTAAAAACGGCATTGGATCCATTACGCTTTTTGATACAGAAAAATTCAAAGCAAAGCTGGGAGCTGAAGTCAGGGGTTTTGATCCCAAAGAGTACCTGGAGGTTAATGAGGTGCTCCGTACTGACCGCTATGCACAGTTTGCTGTTGCAGCCGCACAGCAGGCAGTAGATGATAGCGGTGTTGAAGGCAATGTTGAGCCAGAACGCTTCGCAGTTATCTTTGGTTCAGGCATTGGTGGTATCAGCACCTTTGAAACAGAGCATACAAAGCTGATAGAGAAAGGACCGCGTCGGGTTTCTCCTTTATTTGTGCCCATGATGATCGGTAATATGGCAGCCGGTACGATTGCTATCCGTCATGATTGCCGGGGATCTGTCATGCCTGCCGTTACTGCGTGTGCTTCCGGTTCCAACGCCATCGGTGAAGCAATGCGCCTTATTCGTCACGGTTATGCTGATGCTGTGATCACCGGCGGTGCTGAAGCTGCTATTGTTCCTTCTGCTATCGCAGGCTTTGTCAATATGCAGGCACTCTCTACAGCTGAAGATCCAGATGCGGCATCTCTGCCTTTTGATAAACGCAGATGCGGCTTTGTTATAGGTGAAGGAGCTGTTGCGCTTATTCTTGAAGAGTATGGGCATGCAAAGGCACGTGGTGCAAAAATTTATGGCGAGGTATGTGGCTATGGTTCTACCTGCGATGCCTGTCATATCACTGCCCCTCATCCAGATGCGCGCGGAGGTGCACAGGCAATGAAGGATGCTATGAAAGAAGCCGGATACACAGATAAAGATACTGTTTATATCAATGCACATGGAACAGGTACACCGATGAATGATGTAATTGAGACATCTGCTATCAAGAAAGCCCTTGGAGAAGATAATGCAAAGAAGGCTTATGTAAGCTCTACAAAATCCATGACAGGACATATGCTTGGGGCAGCAGGCGCTATTGAAGCACTGGCTTGTCTTTTTGCACTGAATGAGAGTATTATTCCGCCCACGATCAATTTGGATGAACAGGATGAAAATTGTGATCTGAACTGTGTCCCGAAAATTGCTGTAAAAGCAGATATCACGCTGGCACTTTCCAACTCCCTTGGATTTGGCGGTCATAATGCATGCCTTGCTTTCAGAAAGGTGTAATAAGATGAAAGAAACAAATATCCGCAAATATGCCGAGCTGATGAAGGAGCTTGGGCTGACAGGACTTGAAATTACAGAGGAAAACAGTAAGGTCCGTCTGGAGCGTTCCATTGCAGCGCCTGCAGAAGAAACTTTATATTCTGTTCCCGGTGCTGCTGCCAATATGCAGACAGCAGCTGGGTCAAAGGATTATATCAGCGTAAAATCACCTATCGTTGGTATATTTTATACGGCACCTGCAGAAAATGCCGATCCCTATGTTTCTATTGGTGATACAGTGAAAAAGGGACAAACTCTCTGCATTGTGGAAGCAATGAAGCTGATGAATGAGATTGCTTCCAATGAAGATGGTGTCATCTCGGAGATCTGTGTTACTGATGGGCAGGTTGTTGAATATGGAACAGAGCTTTTCCGTATCAGGAGATAAGAATATGAACAGAGAAGAAATAATGACTATATTACCTCACAGGGATAATATGCTGCTTCTTGACGATGCAGAAAATAAGGAGAGTACAGCTGTCGGGCATTATACTGTTCGTGGCGATGAATTTTTCCTTAAGGGACATTTCCCGGATAATCCTGTTGTGCCCGGAGTTATTCTCTGCGAGATACTGGCCCAGTCTGCATGCGTACTGATGAAGGATAAAATGAGCGAAGGGAAATTGCCTGTTTATACAGGGCTTAATAATGTGAAATTCCGTTCTCCTGTTAAGCCAGGGGATACAGTTGAAGCACAGTGCCGTATCAAACGCGCAAAGCATCCTTTTTACTTTGCAGAGGGTACTGTTACAGTGGATGGAAGACTTTGCGCTTCAGCTGAATTTTCCTTTGCAATCACAGGAGTGTAAACTATGTTTTCAAAAATACTGATCGCCAACCGCGGCGAAATTGCTGTCCGTATCATCCGTGCCTGCAAGGAAATGGGTGTGGCTACGGTTGCTGTATATTCTGAGGCGGATAAAAATGCCCTTCACGTGGCTCTTGCCGATCAAAGCTATTGCATCGGTGGTCCCGAGGCTTCGGAAAGTTATCTGAACGAAAATCAAATTATAAGCACCGCTATTTTGGCGGGAGCGCAGGCAATTCATCCTGGCTATGGTTTTCTTTCTGAAAATGCACACTTTGCCCGTGCCTGCAGAAAGAACGGATTGGTATTTATCGGCCCGGATCCCGAAAGCATGGAGCGTATTGGTAATAAGGCACTATTGAAGGAACTGATTCGAAGCACGTGCCTGACGGTCATTCCTGGAACAAAAACGGTAGCTTCTGCCGCAGAAGCAAGGCAGGCAGCTGACGGAATCGGATATCCTGTTATGCTCAAAGCCTGTGCAGGTGGAGGCGGAAGGGGAATCCGTCTGATTCATTCGGAGGATGAACTGGAGGATGCCTACTATCAGGCAACCAGTGAAGCGGTCAGTGCATTTGGTGACGGCAGTGTGTATCTTGAAAAATATATTTTTCCTGCAAGGCATGTTGAATTGCAGATTCTTGCTGATGAACACGGAAATGCAGTGTGCCTTGGTGACAGGGATTGCTCTCTCCAAAGAAGAAACCAAAAGCTGCTGGAAGAAACTCCTTCTCCTGCCGTTAATGATGGGCAGCGTCAGGGGATTATAGAGCTGGCAGTGGATGCCGTAAAAAAAATTGGCTATGTAGGTGCGGGTACGCTTGAATTCCTGCTTGACCGGGAGGGAAACTTCTGGTTTATGGAAATGAATGTGCGGCTGCAGGTTGAGCATTGTGTAACAGAAATGCTGACAGGCTTTGATCTTGTAAAATGGCAGATCCGCATTGCGGCGGGTATACCGCTGAATTTTATACAAAAGGATGTTAGAATAAAAGGCTCTGCCATTGAATGCCGTATCAATGCAGGCAGCTGTGGAGTGCTGGAAATGCTTCATGTTCCGGGCGGACCATCTGTACGGTTTGATACCTGTCTGGTCACAGGCACTGTCGTATCTCCGTATTATGATTCATTGCTTGGCAAGCTGATCGTATATGCTAAAACACGGGAAGAAGCCCTTCGCAAAATGAGGGCAGCACTTTGCGAATTGGTAATTGGCGGCATATCGACTAACATTGAGGAACAACTGCGGATCGTAGAGGATGAGCGCTTTATATCCGGTAATTATGATTTAGCGTTTATGGGAAACAGGTGATGAAATGGCATTACTTAATTTTTTGAAACCTAAAAATCAATTAGAAGAAGGCGGACGTTCTTCCGCTCCTGTCCAGCGTGATGCCGGTGAGCCTGAAAAGAAATGTCCGAATTGTCACAAGGATATTCCGCTGAGCCGTCTTTGGGCAAATGATCTTGTCTGTTCCTGTGGTTATCATTTTCGTATGAAGGCACGTCAGCGTATACAGATGATCACGGACAAGGGAAGCTTTCATGAGTTATATTCTAATATGAAAGCTGATAATCCGTTAAATTTTCCCGGATACAAGGAGAAGCTTGAAACTGTCCGTGTAGCAAGCGGCGAAAAGGAGGCCGTGGTCTGCGGTACGGCTGCTATTGGGAAACAAAAATGCTGTCTGTTTGTTATGGAACCGTACTTTATGATGGGTAGCATGGGTAGTGCTGTTGGTGAAAAAGTAACGATACTATTTGAGTATGCCGTGCAGCACCGCCTGCCGGTTATCGGCTTTACTGTATCTGGCGGTGCCCGTATGCAGGAAGGCTTATTGTCTCTGATGCAGATGGCCAAAATAAGCGCAGCGGTAAAACGGCATAGTGATGCAGGTCTTTTGTATATTGCTGTTCTTACTGATCCGACAACGGGTGGTGTGACGGCGAGCTTCGCTATGGAAGCAGATATTATTCTTGCTGAACCCGGTGCAACTGTCGGGTTTGCAGGGGCAAGAGTGATTGAGCAGACGACAAGGAAGACTCTGCCGGAAGGATTTCAAAAGTCTGAATTTGTACTGAAGCATGGATTTATTGACAGCATTATTCAACGCTCCAGCCAGAAAAAGTACCTGAATGAGCTGTTGAAAATGCATGGTGGAGGATTATGATATGAGCCTGGCTGCTTATGAACGGGTGAAGCTTGCCCGTGATAGTAAAAGACCGACAGGGCTTGACTACATTAAAAATGTTTTCGGCGGCTTTATTGAATTTCATGGTGATCGCCGTTTTGCAGATGATCCCGCTGTTGTGGGTGGCATTGCAAAGCTTTGTAATATTCCCGTGACGGTAATTGCGATTGAAAAAGGTCATACGGCAAAGGAGCGTTCCTATCGGAATTTTGGTATGCCTCAGCCTGAAGGCTATCGCAAAGCCCTGCGGCTTATGAGACAGGCTGAAAAATTCGGCAGACCAGTTATTTGTTTTGTCGATACATCCGGTGCATACTGTGGAGTCGGGGCTGAGGAACGGGGACAGGGACAGGCGATCGCTGAAAATCTGCTGGAAATGTCCACACTTTGTGTTCCGATCATTTCTATTTTAATTGGTGAAGGCGGCAGTGGAGGTGCTCTTGGTCTTGCAGTTGCCGACAGAGTCTGGATGCTGCAAAATGCCGTATATTCTGTCATTTCCCCAGAAGGCTGCGCAAGTATTCTATGGAAAGATGCTGCCAAAGCAGAAATGGCAGCAGCAAGCTTGAAATTAGCGGCTGAAGATGCAAAAAGTATCGGTGTGATTGAACGCATCCTTTCCGAAAATGATATTGGGAAAAAGGAATTCTATGACCGTATCCGCACCCTCCTTATGGAAGAGCTAAAAGTATTGTCTGAGGAAGCTGACCTGATTCAGAGTCGCTATGACAGATTCCGTAAGCTGGGTGTAAGCGCAGTTGTTAAGGAGTGAAAATGAGTATATACAAACAATACTGTAGTGAAATTGTTGATGAAAACGGCAGGTTACAAAAAATAACACTCGAATATCCGGATAACTTTAATTTCGGTTATGATGTTGTTGATAAAATCGCAGATGAAACACCGCAAAAACGTGCGCTGGTCTGGTGCAACGTAGAAGGTGAAGAACATATTTTTTCATTTGCAGATATAAAAAAGTACAGCAATCAGATGGCGAATGTGTTTCAAAGTGCAGGAATAGGCCACGGAGACCGTGTTATGCTGATCCTGAAGCGGCACTACGAATACTGGTTTGCTGCAGTGGCATTGCACAAGCTGGGTGCAGTGATGATACCGGTAACGCATATGCTGACGGTCAGCGATCTTGTATATCGCATGAAAGCTTCTAAGGCAAAGGCATTTGTATGCACTACCCAGAACGAGGTTCCCGGAAAAATTACCGCAGCGCTGGAAGAGGCTGGCATGACAGCAAAGCTCTGGTGTGTACAGGGGGCTGCAGACGGCTTTGAAAATATGACAGAAGCTATGAAAGAAGCTTCTGAAGAATTTGAACGTGTGCAGACCCTGGCGGCGGATCCTATGATGCTGTATTTTACATCCGGCACTACAGGATATCCTAAAGGTGTAATTCATGATCACAGTTATCCGCTTGCACATATCGTCACGGCAAAGTACTGGCATCAGGCAGAGGAAGACGGCCTGCATTTTACTGTTGCGGAAACAGGATGGGCAAAAGCATCCTGGGGCAAGCTTTATGGACAATGGCTGGTTGGCTGTGCGGTTATGGTGTATGATTTTGATAATTTTGAGCCAAAGCAGCTGACTGCAGTTATCAACCATTATGGTGTAACCTCCTTCTGTGCACCTCCCACAGTTTATCGTTACCTTGTGCGTAAAGGCATTCCTGACATGCCAACACTCAGACATGCGACCACAGCAGGTGAAATGTTAGCCCCTGAGGTGTTTCATAAGTTTACAGAACGTACCGGACTTCAACTCTGTGAGGGCTACGGACAGACTGAGACAACATTATTAATGGCAAATTTCAAAGGCTATGATGCCGTGGAGGGTTCCATGGGAACACCGTCCCCCTTTTACAATCTTGAGCTTCGGGGAAAGGACGGAAAACCTGCAGGGATTGGCGAAATAGGGGAGGTTGTTATTATTCCCGAAAAGGCTGGTAAACAGCCGGGTGTATTTACTACATATTTAGACGATGATGAACAGTACGGATATGTCTGGCGTGATGGGGTATATCATACGGGTGATGCGGCATATATAGATGAACATGGCCATTACTGGTTCCATGGACGTTTTGATGATATCATCAAGACAGGCGGCTTCAGGGTTGGACCTTATGAAGTGGAAAATGTGCTGATGGAGCATCCTGCCGTTGTAGAATGCAGTGTGATCGGCGTACCGGATTCTCTGCGGGGTCAGGCGATCAAGGCAGTCGTTGTTCCTGGGGCAGGATATGAGCCGTCACAGGAGCTTGAGCTGGAAATTAAAAATTTTTGCAATCAGAAGCTTTCAGAATACAAATGGATCCGTTTCGTGGAATTCATAACTGAAATGCCTAAGACTATCAGCGGTAAGATACAAAAGACGGTGCTTCGCGGTCAGAAATAGCAGGTACCGCATTAGTTGTAATATAACATGGATTGATTTATAATACCGTTGGCAGAGGAGGAAACTCTGTAAAAGGAGATACTATGAACAACGCATTGAATAACATGGAGAAAATACTTGACCATCAAATATGTGGTTTTCATCAGTATATATTGACATCTCCTGTACACCTGAATTATGTCAGCTGTAATCTGTGTGCAATGCTTGGGATCCAGCAAAATGAACTGTTGGATGACAGAACAGATCTTTATGTAAAAATGGTACATCCCGCAGATCGTGAAAAGTATCTTGATTTTATACAGAATATAATTCTGAAAGAACAGACGCTTACAGGTGAGTACCGTCTTATAAAAAAAGATGGTACAGTTATCTGGGTAAGAGATACCGTTACACCCGGGAGACTGGATGATGGAACACTCATCGGGCATTCTGTTTTAACAGATATCACCGATATAAAAAACAGGAATACTGATCTGGTATTTTTGAATGAAACTGTTCCTTGCGGAATTTTAAGATATACCTGTGAAAAACAGCCGAGAATTACATATATCAATTCAAAGATGCTTGAAATCCTGCGTTTTCCAGAAGCAAAAGAGGGGGAAATTGATTATCTGGAAATGTATAAAAGCAATATCTTCCTGATGATCCCCATGGAGGAACGACGCAGATTTTCAAAATATCTGAACCGTGTTTTTTCTGCGGATGCTCCAATCGCCGGAGATATGACATTGCTTTGCTGTGACGGATACCGTGCACATGTTTTCGGGTGGGTTACGAAATGTGTCAATGAACATGGGGAAGCAGAGTTTCAAAGTGTTTGTATGGATATTACGGAGCGTTATCAGGCACGGAAGGCGAATGAAAGCAAACGCTATCTGCGGGCTCTTACTGATGTTTATGATAAGATTTTTGAATTTAATTTTGATGCCGGCACCGTGAAATGCCTGTATTGCGAAGAGACATCTTATTTTAAGAGATTTGAAAATATAGCGATGCAAATTGAGGATGCACTGGAAAAGTGGCTGATCGCATCCGTAAATATAGAACAGCAGGATGTTGTGCGGCATTTTTTCAGGGATTATTGTCAAAAGAGGCTTGATGGAATTGACGGCAGACCGCCGCAAGTCATCTATAAGGCCCGTTCTACCAATAACAGCATCAGGCAATATACGGGTATATTTATCAAAGTTGATGAATCGGTCAGTCTCTATTGCTGTCGAGAGACAAAAGAGACGGGGAATTCTGCTGCACTGAAGGAAGAAAACAATCAGCTGAAAGAAAAAATGCGGAATTTAGTTACAAAATTTTCGGATGGCATTGCAGCCTTTGAAGTTACAGCAAAGGGTCTGGTAAAGCCGCTGTATGCAACTGAAAATGTCTGTGAATTTTTTGGCTATACGGAGGAAGAATGGCTTCCACTGATGGAATGCTTCACTCCCTTAGAAAGCTTTGTTGCATACAGCGAAGTTCCTTATGAAAAATATATGGAATTACTAAGAGCCGGGGAAGCAGAGTTTGCTTATTTTGATTATCAGTCTGAGAAAGAATGTAAGATCAAGGCAATTTGTTCCGAAAAAGAGCCAAACACAAATTTTTCCCGTTATGTTATGCTTTATTCAGTAGATGGAGGTCTGGAACCGGACAGATCGACCTTGGCAGAGAAACGTACGGTGTCCATCCGCACCTTTGGTTACTTTGATGTGTTTGTAGGAGACACACCTATTGCATTCCGCAACAAAAAATCCAAGGAGCTTTTTGCACTGCTTGTTGACCGCAAAGGGGGATATGTTACTTCTGAAGAGGCTGTCAGTTTTCTGTGGGAGGATGAGCCGGCCAATACGCTGACCCTTTCGAGATACCGGAAAGTTGCACTGCGTTTGAAAAGCACACTGGAGGAATATGGAATTTCCGGTATTGTGGAAGCTGTTGATGGAAAACGACGTATTGTCATGGATAAGGTTGAGTGTGATCTGTATAATTATCTTTCAGGGAAAGAGGAATATTCACAGCTATTTAAGGGAAGCTACCTGACGAACTATAGCTGGGGTGAAACAACGTTGGGAGAATTGATGAATGACGAAAGGTGAAAGCTTTTGTGGGCAGTACAGATCCTTTTCAGGATGTGGGAGTTACGGAAAAATCTTGACAATAGAAAATTATCGTGTTTATTATTTTATAGAAACCGGTTACATTAATATATAAAATTTTAAAGACGGGAGAAAAAAATGAGAATAGGAGCATTGGAAGCTGGTGGCACCAAAATGGTATGTGCTGTTGGTGATGAAAATGGGCAGATTCTAGAAAGAGTTTCAATTGTAACAGAAAATCCGGATAAGACAATGCCTGAAATACTGGAATTTTTCCGACAGTATACGCTTGACGCTATTGGTATTGGAACATTTGGGCCGGTAGATCTTGACCGGACATCCCCTACCTATGGATATATTACATCTACGCCCAAAATTTCATGGAGAAATTTCAATCTGCTTGGAAGCATGAAAAGAGAATTTGCTGTCCCAATAGGTCTGGATACAGATGTGAATGCATCAGCGATTGGAGAAGCTTCGTACGGAATTACCAGAGGACTGGACAGCAGTATTTATATTACAGTTGGAACAGGTATAGGGGTTGGAGTGATATTGGATGGAAAAGCAGTACATGGCATGCAGCATCCGGAAGCTGGACATATATTGCTGGTCAGACATCCAGAGGATAATTATACAGGACGTTGTCCGTATCATCCTAATTGCTTGGAGGGTCTTGCATCAGGTCCAGCTATTGAGGAACGCTTTGGAGTAAAAGCAGCAGAGCTTCCAGGGGATTCTTTGGCATGGGAGATAGAGAGCTTTTATTTGGCACAGGCACTGGTAGATTTTACATTGGTTTATTCACCTAAAAGAATTGTTCTTGGTGGTGGAGTTATGCATCAGAAGCAGCTTTTTCCAAAGATACGTGAAAAGTACAGGGAGATGCTGAATCATTATGTAGATACGCCATATGTAAAAGATTTGAATAATTACATTGTTCCTTATAGTCTGGATGATAATCAGGGAATCATGGGATGTATCAGGATAGGTCTTGATGAAATGGAACGATAGGATTGTGATATAAGCAGGGCATGTGAAAAATGAAAATTTTTCGCATGCCCTGCTGTTCTTATGAAGTTGTTTCTCTTTCAATCAGAGATGGTTGAATAATGATATGCTGAAGAGATTCATTAACTGGTTGATCATCAGCAATATTTCGATTGATCTGCTGTGCGATCAGGTCGATTGCACTTTGTGCAATTGCCGGGATATCCTGACTTATCGTTGTAATTGGTATGATAGACTGGGAAGAGTCAGGGGAATTATCAAAACCGATAATCTGGTATTCATCTGGGATTTGTTCTCCATGTTTGACAAGTATATTTAAAAATATATGTGCATATGTATCGTTACAGAAGAAAAATCCCTTTCTTTTGCCGGGATACTTTTTTCTGATGGTATGATAAATATCCTGAAGACATGCATAGGATTCTTCATAGTTATCTGTAAATGGACGTAAAATCAATTCGTTAGGCAGATTGTGGGCGGAACAGGTATCTGTAAAACCCTGGATACGTCCATAGGCAGGAATTGCAGGTGAAACGGGACTGTTTACATGAAAGTATATGTCACAGTTATTTCTGTGGAGAAGATTAACGGCCATTTTTGCACCAGAGTAATTGTTTGTATTGACGCTGCTGATAAAACGATCCTCTCTTTCAACGGTGACAACCGGTATATCCAGCCTGGAAAGGTATTCAGAAGAGAGATTGTGACTCAGGTCGATAAGACCGATTATCTGATAGGCCAGCAGCTCATTCAGACATTTTCTTTCTGCCTCGCAATCATTATTTCCTAAAAAGGTGATAAATTTAAAACCATACTGTTCATAGGTGTTCAGCACATGATTCAGGAAGTGACTGTAAAACTGGTAAAAAAAGTTTGGTACGATAATGCCTATAATTTCACTGTTTCCTTTTGCAAATACCCGGGCAAGCTTATTTTCCTGGTAATTCAGTTCCTTCAGGGCCTTTGAGATCATGTCGATGCTTTCCTGAGTAAGATACGAGGGCTGGTTAAAGTAACGGGAAATTGTAGCCTTGGACAAGCCCGTATATTGTGCAATATCGGAAAATGTTATTGATTTTTTCTGGGAAGCCATAATTTTTCCTGCCATTTTGTGTAGTATTTTACGGTGTCGGGGGCTTTTGACCCCAACATCATTTTATAAAAGTATAGCATTTTGTAATAAGAATGTAAATTAAAGAATGAAACAAAATATAGAAACCGATTACTTTGTGCAATATAGATAAAATCAAATAGACTAAATTCATTAATATGCACAAATATGTAGATTATGTGAATTTATATATTGACTAAAAATGTAAAACGTGCAAGAATGATGACAAGTTAATTGTAACCGGTTTCTTACATTCAAAAAGAGGTATGCTATGAATTATACATTAAAGGAAATAAAGAGTTGTTCTGCTACTGCAGAAAATCCAGATGCATTATCAGGACAGGGTGGAAAAGCGAATAATGGGAGAAAAGGATGTCCGTGTGTGGAACCACTGGCAGCAGGAGTGACAAAGACTCTGCTTCACAAATTAGGATCGGGAACGATCCGGAAAATATGGTGCACGATTCCACCGGAGCATCCGGAACATCTTCGCAATCTTATTCTGAGGATGTATTGGGACGGACAGGAAATTCCAAGTGTGGAGGTACCACTTGGAGACTTCTTTGGGATTGCCCATGGAAGGCAGAAAAACATGGTAACACCATATGTGGGAATGCAGGATGCCAAAGGATTTAATTGTTTTATTCCTATGCCTTTTCAAAAAGAAGTGATGATCAGTATAGAAAATGATTCTGATACAGACGTAGATATGTTTTTTTATCAGATAGATTTTACACTTGGTGACACTCATGATGAAAATACAGGATATTTTCATGCACAGTTCAGACGGGAAAATCCCTGTGAAATTAAGAAGGATTATACAGTACTGGACGGAGTAAAAGGGCGTGGCATTTATATTGGAACAGTTCTTGGAATCCACAATTTGTATTATGATCATTTACAGGAATGGTGGGGCGAAGGAGAGGTAAAGTATTATCTGGATGATGATGAGGAATTCCCTACGATATGTGGAACAGGACTGGAGGATTATATCGGAGGCGGATGGGGAACAAATGAAATTTGTACACCTTATCAGGGAGCCCCGCTGCTTGATGATAAGCAGGGTCTGTATTCTTTATACCGGTTTCATCATGCTGATCCTATTTATTTTCAGAAAAATATAAAGGTTACTGTTCAGCAGCTTGGGTCAGGAGAAAGAAAGTGGGCAGAAGCCTTTTATGGAGACAAAGGTGGCTGCTATAAAGCAGCAGGCTGCCCGGAGGATTCCCATTTGTGTCTTTTTGAACGAAGTGATGATTATTGCAGTGTTGCATACTGGTACCAGGAGCTTCCAACAAATCCATTTCCTGAATTACCAGACAGAAAAAGGAGAATGGAGGGTATCTGAAGGATACCGTCATGGAAAGGGATGATGTGAAGTAAAATAACTGCTTTATAAAGAATGTAAGAAGAAGTAACAGTTAACTACAAAAATAAAAACAATTATGGGAGGTACTATGAAGAGAAGAATTTTGTCAATTTTACTTGCAGCAGTGGTGACAGCTGGAACCTTACTGGGGTGCGGCAGTACAAAGGAAAGTACAGGTACAGATAAAGCGGCAGAGGCTTCGGAGGAGACCGCTGCAGATACAACTTCTGATACGGAAGCAGCAACAGATGCTGAACCGGTTGAGATTACAATCGCTTATCCAAGTGATGATGGTGCAGAGGAAAAGCTGAATATCCTCATTGATGAGTTTAATAAGAGCTATCCGAATATCAAAGTGAATTATGTATTGATTCCTTTCAGCTCCTGGCCAGATTATATTACTAAGCTGAAGACAATGGTTGCTGGTGGAACCGGGCCGGATGTTGCCCGTCTGGCAGTGGAAGGTATTCAGTCTTTTGTAGCAGATGGAATGGCATTACCTTTTGACGACTTTATTGCTGAAAATGCAGATTTAATGGAAGAACTGGGCGTAAACGATATTCATCCCAATATTAATGCTCCTTTTCAGGTTGACGGTAAAACATATGGATTTGCCTGGGACTGGAATAATATCGTGATGTTTCTGAATAAGGATGTTTTTGCAGAAAAGAATATTGAACTTCCAGGTTCCGACTGGAATAAGGATAAGTTCCTTGAAATCGCGCAGACATTAACATACGAAAAGGATGGAGAAAAAGTATACGGTACAGTAGCTCCGACAGATTATTTCACTGTGACAGCATGGCTTTATAATAACAATGCAAGTGTTTTAAATGAAGACATGACAGAATGTACCTTAAATTCCCCTGAAGCAATTGAAACGATCCAGTTTTTGCACGATCTTGTTTATAAATATGAAGTAGCACCTGCACCATCAGCAGGACTGGATACCTCCAACCTGTTTATGAATGGACAGATCGCTATGCTTGGTAATGGAAGATGGTCTATTGCATCTTTGGCTAACAATAATTTTGAAGACTATGATATTCAGGCATTGCCAGCACTGTCAACACAGCAGAGCTCCTTTGGATCCGGCTCATTCCCTGTTCTTAGCAGCACAAAGCATCCTTATGAGGCAATGTTATTCTCCTCATGGTTATCTGCAAGCAGCTTTTCACAGGAGACCTTCCTGAAGACAGATTCTGTACCTTCAAGAATATCTGTAATGGAAAAGATCCTTCCGACCATGCTTCCTGAAAATGGAATGCTCTGGAGAGAAAGCGCTGATGTTGCAAAGAGTATTCAGGCACCAACACAGCTGACAGATGTAACAGCAGTATTCGATAAGTATATGTCGCTGGTCTTTGCGAATGAGATTTCTGTTGAGGACGGTATGAATAAGGCGACAGAGGAAATTAACGCCATTCTGGCAGAATAAAATTTGAGAAGAATAAATGATAAAGATAATTCCCAATGCATCTTTAGCATTGGGAATTATCTTTTTAAAGGAAAGGAAAAATATGACTGGAAATAAGATCAGATCCATGCATATGTTAAAAAAAGAAACTTTTGTTGCCTATCTTTTTGTTGCCCCGGCATTGATTCTGTTTTTGCTGTTTGTAGGATATCCGCTCGTGGCTTCCTTTTATCTGATGTTCTGTGATTACAACCTCATTACCAGTCCGAAATTTGTCGGACTAAAGAACATCCTGAAATTTCTGGGAGACAAGGAAGTGCCGCTTGTTATGCTAAGCAGTCTGAAGCTTTTGCTGGTTCTGGTTCCTACCCATGTGATACTGGGACTTGCACTGGCGTATCTAGTTCACAGGACAGGAAAAAAGATGTCAACGGCGTACCGGATTATTCTATATATTCCAACAATAATGACTACAGTTTCTGTAGCTACAGCATGGTCTTATCTGTATGATACAGATTTTGGGGTAATTAATTATTTCCTTGGAAAACTGGGAATTGACAAAGTACCATGGTTAAATTCCTCTGTATGGGCATTCTGGGCAATTATTATCTTTAGTATCTGGAAATTTGTTGGAACCCCGTTTTTGTATTATTATATCGGGCTGCAGAATATTCCTACCTCTTTGTATGAAGCAGCAGAGATTGATGGAGCGAATGGAAGACAGAAATTCCGGTATGTGACATTACCCATGCTTACACCTACTATATTTATGGTAATTGTGTTATCACTGATCAGTTATATACAGTGCTTTGACGAGCCATATGTACTAACACAGGGGGGACCCGGTATTTCAACAACAACAGTAAGCCTTTATATTTACCGAAATTTCCAGGCTCAGAATATCAGCTATGCAAGTATTCTGTCTGTGTTCCTGTTTGTGATAATTATGATTGTGACCATTATACAGTTCAAGGTTTCTGGTAAATGGGTGAATTATGATACAGAGTAGGAGAAATGTGACAGATGAAAAAATATAATTTGAAAAGGACAACTATTGTAAGCAATCTGCTTTGTCTGGTTATCTGCGTGATTGCCATGTTACCATTTATGTGGATGATTGCGACATCTTTGCGGCTTCCGGTGGATTCTTTCCGTCTGCCACCATCGTTTTTCCCTACTGTATTTCATTATCAAAATTACGTAGAGGTATTCCAAAAGGTACCATTGTTCCATTATATTGCGAACAGCTTTCTGGTATCAGGCATAGCTACATTAGTGCAGTGTGTTGTTACCTGTATGGCAGCTTACGCCTTTGCAAGACTAAATTTTAAAGGAAAAAATGTAATATTCATTATATTGCTGTCAGGGCTTATGATTCCGGTACAGACTACAGTGATTCCTATTTTTATTATGTATAAAGAAATTGGACTAATGGATACAAGACTTGGAATAATCCTTCCACTGCTTATCAATCCGCTGGGAATTTTTATTATGAAGCAGTTTATGGAATCGATTCCCAAGAGCTATGATGAGGCGGCAAAGCTTGATGGAGCAACACATGTTTCCATATTGTTCCGCATAATAGCACCTATGACAAAGCCGGCACTTGTTACAGTAGCGGTTTTAGCATTTGTAGCTTCCTGGAATGACTTTTACCGTCCGCTGATTTTTATTACAAGCCCGGAAAAGATGACGCTGCCGCTTGGAATGACAGCATTAAGCGGATTGATGAGAAATACAAGTATATCTATTATACTGGCTGGGATTTTAATTTCCTCAGTGCCATTGATATTAATTTATGCGTTTGGCCAGAAGTATTTTGTACAGGGAATTTCCCTTTCTGGACTAAAGGGTTAAACAGATGAAAGGATATCGTATAGCATGAAAGAATTTAGTACAGATTTGAGAAAAGTGCGGGAATATGAAAGCGAAGCACTGAAAGGGCATAGTGAAAATAAGCTGCCGGTTTTTCATATGAAGGTACCGATGGGATGGATGAATGACCCTAATGGATTTTCCTTATATGAGGGAGATTATCATCTTTTCTTCCAGTATCATCCCTATTCCCGGGAATGGGGATCCATGCACTGGGGGCACGTGAAAAGTCAGGATTTTATCCGCTGGGAGCATCTGCCGGTGGCACTTGCGCCGGATCAGGTATACGACAAGGAAGGCTGTTTTTCAGGAACGGCTATAGAAGACAATGGAAAGCATATCCTTGCCTATACAAGCGTATATTATGAGGATGGAATAGAAGAACCTGATAAAATACGACAGACACAGAGCATTGCAATAGGCGATGGAGAGAATTATACAAAGCAGGAAAATAATCCGGTGATCGATAAGAAGCTTCTGCCGGAAGGAGCAAGTCTGGTAGATTTTAGAGATCCCAAAATTTTTAAGAGTCATGGCAGCTATAATATGATTGTGGCGAACAGAGACAGGGATGGACGTGGACAGCTCCTGAAATTTGAATCTGCTGATCTAAAGAAATGGCAGTATATGGGTGTATTTTACAAACCGGAAAAAAAACTGGGAAGAATGTGGGAATGTCCGGATTATTTTGAATTGGAAGATACAAAGGTGCTGCTGGTTTCTCCTCAGGATATGGAGGCTGAGGGATTGCAGTATCATTGCGGAAATGGCTCCCTGTATCTTACAGGGAAAGAAAGGGAGGGACATTTCTGTGAGGATTATATCGACTGTCTGGATTATGGAATAGATTTTTATGCACCGCAATCATTATTAACAAAAGACGGAAGAAGAGTTATGACTGCATGGATGCAGTCATGGGATGTAAACAGCTATCCGGAGGATTTTATATGGCGCGGAATGATGATATGTCCGAGAGAGCTGCATCTGGAGGATGGTAAGATTCGGCAGACTCCGGTAAGAGAGCTAAAGCAATACTGGAAAAATGAGATCAGTTTTGAGAAGATTAAAGTATCCGAAGCTGTTTCGTTGGAAGGAATCAGGGGACGTGTACTTGACCTGACAATTACCATCAGAGACATGTGCTGTGATGCAGTGGAGATCAGGCTGGCAAAAAAGGATAAGAAATATATCAGTATTGCTTATCAGTCCAAGCAGCAGCTTCTTACCTTTGACCGGAAGTATATGCAATGTATCCGGGATATAGTAAATGAAAGAAAAGTAGAGCTGACAAAAAGATCTGATGCCATAACCCTGAGAATATTGCTGGATATATATTCCATTGAAATTTTTATGAATAATGGGGAAAAAACATTGACTTCTTTGTATTTTATGCAGGATGATTATGATGGTATAGAGTTTGTTTCCTATGGCGGATATTGTGAAATGGATATCTGCAAAAGAGACATCTATTGAATGTGTATCATAGAGAAATGTCGTATTATATATGCGGCGGTGTAGAAACGAGGGGAGATTTGATGGAACAGAGGCAGCCCAAGTATTATCAGCTTATGACAGATCTGAAGGAAAAGGTGACAAAGGGGGAGATCCGCCCGGGTGATAAGCTTCCCTCTGAAAATGAACTGTCAGCGGCTTACCAGATCAGCCGTCAGACGGTCAGGAAAGCGCTGGCAGTACTTGACAGTGAAGGCTATATTTATGCCGAGCATGGCAGGGGAACATTTTGCCGGGAAAGAGTGATGCACACAGGAAATTCCAGAAATATTGCTGTTGTCACTACTTATCTGTCGGACTATATTTTTCCTCGGGTCATTCAGGGGATTGATGAGGTACTCACCAGAGAGGGATACAGTATTATCCTGAAAAATACAAAGAACTCCAGAAGCCAGGAGGCGAAGTGCCTGGAGGAGCTTTTACAGAAGGACATTGAGGGGATCATCATAGAGCCAAGCAAGAGCCATATTTACTGTCGTCATACGGAGCTTTATGGGAAGCTGGAGGAATACGGGATTCCTTATGTGTTTATCCAGGGGTGCTTTGACCAGCTCAGTGAAAAGCCAAAGGTGCTGATGGACGACTGCCTTGGTGGCTATCTGATCACGAAATATCTGATCGAGACCGGGCACAGGAATATCATCGGCGTGTTCAAGTCAGATGATATGCAGGGACAGAACAGACACCGTGGCTATGTACAGGCGCTGCAGGAGGCTGGACTTGTCTATGATCCGGACAGGGTGATCTGGTTTTATACGGAGGACAGAAGGGTGCACCCTTATGATGGGATATGCAGGCTGGTACAGAAGCAGGCTGCCATGGACAGTGTTGTATGCTACAATGACCAGATCGCCATGAAGGTGATACAGGCGCTGCAGGATATGGGAAAAAGGGTGCCGGAGGACATTTCTGTTACCGGCTACGACAATTCCTTTATGGCTACAGGTGACGGCTTTCACCTGACGACCATTGTTCACCCACAGGAAAAGCTGGGAGAGATGGCGGCAGAGCTTCTGCTTGATCTGATCCACCACAGGGAAAGTCTGGAGAGCGAACAGATCCTGATTGAGCCGGAGCTGGTGATCGGAAATTCCTGTCTTGACAGACGCTGACAAGGATGGCGGCTGCGAAAAAACAACTTGTAAAGATAAGCATACAAGTTATACCATTACAGTATAAAAGACGGTTATTTCACGTATTGTAAGGAGGTATCTTGTATGTTACAGAAAAAGAATTATGTATTTTGGTTTTGCACCGGTTCCCAGGATCTTTATGGAGAGGAGTGCCTTGCAAAGGTAGCAGAGCATTCCCATAAGATCGTAGATGCACTGAATGCATCCGGACTTCTTCCCTATGAGGTGGTCTGGAAGCCTACGCTGATCACCAATGAACTGATCCGCAGAACCTTTAATGAGGCAAATCTTGATGAAAGCTGTGCCGGTGTGATCACATGGATGCATACCTTTTCACCGGCAAAATCCTGGATCCTGGGTCTGCAGGAGTATCGTAAGCCCCTGCTGCATTTCCATACCCAGTTCAATGAAGAAATTCCCTATGACAGCATTGATATGGACTTTATGAACGAAAACCAGTCTGCCCATGGTGACAGAGAGTATGGTCATATTGTCAGCAGAATGCGGATCGAGAGAAAGGTTGTTGTCGGCCACTGGTCTGATCCTGTAGTAGCCAGTAAGATCGCATCCTTTATGAGAACAGCGGTAGGTATCGTAGAGAGCAGCCATATCCGTGTCATGCGTGTTGCCGATAATATGAGAAACGTAGCGGTTACCGAAGGTGACAAGGTAGAAGCACAGATCAAGTTCGGCTGGGAAGTGGATGCTTATCCTGTGAATGAGATCGCAGAAAGTGTGGACGCAGTTTCTGCTTCAGATGTCAATGCACTGGTAGATGAGTATTATGAGAAATACAATATCCTTCTGGAAGGAAGAGATCCGGAGGAATTTAAGAGACATGTGGCAGTTCAGGCGCAGATCGAGCTGGGCTTTGAGCGTTTCCTGGAGGAAAAGAATTATCAGGCGATCGTAACGCACTTTGGTGATCTTGGAAAACTGAAGCAGCTTCCCGGACTTGCCATCCAGAGACTGATGGAAAAGGGCTATGGCTTTGGCGCAGAAGGTGACTGGAAGGTGGCAGCCATGGTCAGACTGATGAAGATCATGACCGGTGACCTGAAGAACCCGAAGGGTACCTCTATGTTGGAAGACTATACCTACAATCTGGTGAAAGGAAAAGAAGGTATTCTGGAAGCCCATATGCTGGAGATCTGCCCTTCTATCGCAGATGGCCCTATCAGTATCAAGTGCCAGCCCTTAAGCATGGGTGACAGAGAGGATCCGGCAAGACTGGTATTTACCTCCAAGGAAGGAAGCGGTATAGCAGTATCCCTTATAGATCTCGGCAACCGGTTCCGTATGATCATCAATGATGTGGACTGCAAGAAGGTAGAAAAGCCTATGCCAAAGCTTCCCGTTGCGACCAATTTCTGGACACCACAGCCGGATATGTATACCGGAGCAGAAGCGTGGATCCTGGCTGGCGGCGCCCACCATACAGCATTTACCTATGACCTGACAGCAGAGCAGATTGGTGATTTTGCAGCTGCTATGGGTGTAGAGGCTGTTTATATTGACAAGGACACAAAAATCCGTGATTTTAAGAGAGATTTGATGCTCGGAGAGGTGTTTTACCGCTAAATTTTGTGGTATGGTAATAAGAGAAGCAAAAGGAGGTTACTTGTGAAATGGAAGCAAAAAAATTAATTGAAGAGGGAAAATCTTTCCTCGGAATAGAATTTGGTTCTACCAGGATCAAAGCAGTTGTGATTGATGAGGAAGGAAAGCCCCTTGCCAGTGGAAGCCATGAGTGGGAGAACCGCTTTGATAATGGGATCTGGACCTATACCCTTGAGGATATCTGGGGCGGGCTTCAGGACTGCTATCAGGATCTGCTGAAGGATATTGACAAAACCTACGGCGTTTCTGTAAGCAGATTTGAGGGCATCGGATTTTCAGCTATGATGCACGGCTATCTGGCATTTGATGCAAAGGACGAGCTGCTGGTACCGTTCCGTACCTGGAGAAATACCATTACAGAAGAAGCGGCAGAGAAGCTGACAAAGGAATTTTCCTTTAATATTCCGCAGAGATGGAGTATTGCCCATCTGTATCAGGCGATCCTGAAGCAGGAAGCACATGTAAAGGATATTGCATTTCTGACCACACTGGCAGGCTATGTACATTATAAGCTGACAGGAGAAAAGGTGCTTGGTGTGGGTGATGCATCCGGTATGTTCCCGATTGACAGCACCACCGGCACCTATGATGCAGGAATGGTGGATAAGTTTGATAAACTCATCGCACCCTGTGGATTTTCCTGGAAGCTGACAGAGATCCTGCCGGGTGTCCTGACAGCAGGAGAAAAGGCTGGTATCCTGACAAAGGAGGGAGCAGCACTTCTGGATGTCAGCGGAAGACTGGAAGCAGGCATTCCGCTCTGTCCTCCGGAGGGAGATGCAGGGACCGGCATGGCAGCAACCAACAGTGTTGGTGTCAGAACCGGTAACGTATCTGCAGGAACCAGTATCTTTGCCATGATCGTACTGGAAAAGGCATTATCTTCTGTTTATCCGCAGATCGATATGGTAACTACACCGGATGGTGCACCCGTTGCCATGGTACACTGCAACAACTGTACCTCTGATATCAACGCATGGGTCAATATTTTTGATGAATTTGCAGAGAGCATTGGCCACAAGGTAGACAAGAATACCTTATATACAACCCTGTTCCAGAAAGCACTGGAAGGAGATGCAGACTGCGGCGGTCTTATTTCCTACAATTATTTCTCAGGAGAGCCGGTTACCGGCTTTGAAGAAGGGGCTCCTCTCTTTATGAGAAAGGCTGAGGATCACTTTACCCTGGCAAACTTTATGAGAACCCATATTTATTCTTCCCTGGCAGCATTAAAATCAGGACTTGATCTGCTGTTTGAGAAGGAGGATGTGAAGGTTGACAGGATGTTTGGCCACGGCGGTCTGTTTAAGACCAAAGAAGTTGGACAGAGGATCGCGGCGGCAGCCATGAATACGCCAGTTTCTGTCATGGAAACAGCAGGAGAAGGCGGTGCATGGGGAATCGCTCTCCTTGCAGCTTATATGCAGGAAAAGGAGCAGAATGAAGAGCTGCAGGCATTCTTAAACAGAGTGGTCTTTGCCGGAGAAAGCGGCAGCAGTATTTCACCGGATCCTGTTGAGGTGAAGGGCTTTGAAAGCTTCATGGAGCGTTATATGAAGGGGCTTTCCGCAGAGAGAGCAGCTGTAGAGGCATTGAAGGACTGAGCTGTTTCAGGGCAGTCAGCCCTGCAGAGGAAAAGAAGAATCTGGAGGACAGAAGAATGTTAGAAGATTTAAAGCAAAAAGTATACGAAGCGAATATGCTGCTTCCAAAGTATGGACTGGTTACCTTTACCTGGGGAAATGTCAGCGCCATTGATACCGAGAGCGGATTGTTTGTTATCAAGCCAAGCGGTGTGGATTATGAGAAGATGACACCGGCTGATATGGTTGTCATGGATCTGCAGGGAAATAAAGTAGAAGGAGATTTGAGACCTTCATCAGATACTCCTACCCACCTGGAGCTGTATAAGGCATTTCCGGAGATCGGAGGGATCGTACATACTCATTCTTCCTATGCGACAAGCTGGGCGCAGGCAGGCAGAAGCATTCCCTGCTATGGAACGACCCATGCAGATTATATTTACGGCGAGGTTCCGTGTCTGCGCTGCCTGACAAAGGAAGAGATCGATGAGGCCTATGAGGAAAATACTGGTCATCTGATCGTCAGCGAATTCCAGAGAATGAATAAGGAGATCATGGCAGTACCGGCAGTTCTATGCAAGAACCATGGTCCCTTTGCCTGGGGTAAGGATGCCATGGATGCGGTACATAACGCAGTTGTTCTTGAAGAGGTTGCCAAGATGGCGTACCGGACAGAAACGATCAATCCGAAGGTAGCGCCTGCGCCACAGGAGCTGCAGGATAAGCATTATTATAGAAAGCATGGTGCAAATGCCTATTATGGGCAGAACTAGGAACTTACTGTTTGACCGGGGAGATGTTACAGGAATAAGATTATTGTCAGCTGTTGCCTTTGTTAAGAAAATGTTAAAAAATAGTTTGAATAATTAAAATTCTGTAAATACGCTTAATACAGAAAAAATCTTATGTTATACTGGAAACCAGATGAGAAAAACATAACAGAAAGGCGACGATTATTATTGAGAATTAACAGATCAAAATTCAAAGAAAAATTTACTGAAACCCTAAAGGCAGTATTTCCTATCATAGTGATCGTACTCCTGCTTTGCTTTACTATTGCGCCGATCTCACCAAGTATCGTGATGGCGTTCCTCATAGGCGGAGTGCTTCTGATCGTGGGAATGCTGCTTTTTTCAATGGGTGTGGATCTTTCCATGACACCTATGGGAGAGAGGGTTGGAACAACAATGACAAAGAGTAAAAAGCTGAGCATTGTGATTCTGGTTGGATTTATCATGGGATTTGTAATAACGCTTTCAGAACCGGATCTGCAGGTGCTGGCACAGCAGGTTCCTTCTGTTCCCAATATGGTGCTGATTCTGGCGGTAGCGGCAGGGGTCGGTTTCTTTCTGGTAGCAGCATTGCTCCGTATGCTGCTTTCCATTTCACTTCCTAAAATGCTGGTGATCTGTTATCTGATCGTGTTTGGGCTGGCGTTGTTTGTACCGGCAGATTTTCTGTCAGTTGCTTTCGACTCCGGAGGTGTAACGACAGGACCTATGACAGTTCCCTTTATTATGGCTCTTGGTATTGGTATCAGTGCGATCCGAAGTGATAAGCATGCCTCAGATGACAGCTTTGGTCTAGTGGCACTCTGTTCTGTCGGACCGATCATCGCTGTATTGATCCTTGGACTTATTTATCATCCGGACAGTATGGATTATGTACCGCAGGCTATTCCGGAGATCCAGGATTCTGTAGCGCTCTGGCATATGTTCGCAACAGAAATTCCGGAGTATATGAAAGAAATGGCGGTCTCTCTTCTGCCGATCATTGTTTTCTTTGGCATTTTTCAGCTGATCGCAAGGGATATCAAGAAAAAGACTCTGATCAAGATCGGGATTGGTCTTGTTTATACATATGTAGGTCTGGTATTGTTTTTGACAGGAGTCAATGTAGGATTTATGCCGGCCGGCAATTATCTGGGACAGGTGATCGCAGGACTGCCCTACCGGTTTATTATTGTACCGATTGGTATGATCATCGGTTATTTCATTGTACAGGCAGAGCCGGCAGTATTCGTCCTGACCAAACAGGTAGAGGAGCTGACGGATGGGGCAATTTCGGCAGGAGCCATGGGAACCAGTCTTTCTGTTGGTGTGTCAGTTTCCATAGGCCTCGCAATGATCCGGGTATTGACAGGGATTTCTATTATGTGGTTTCTCATTCCCGGTTATGCCGTAGCTTTGATACTGACCTTTTTTGTACCGAAGATCTTTACAGCGATTGCCTTTGACTCCGGTGGTGTGGCAAGCGGACCTATGACGGCAACCTTTCTGCTGCCCTTTGCCATGGGTGCCTGCAGCAGTGTGGGTGGTAATATCATTACGGACGCCTTTGGTGTAGTGGCCATGGTAGCCATGACACCGCTGATCACGATCCAGATCCTTGGTGTGATCTACAGAATTAAGGCAGAGAATCTGAAGAAGCATGCAGCAGGTATGGCAGCGACACTGGAAGCCTATGGAGATATGGAGATTATTGAATTATGAGTAAACTAAATCTGATGACAACGATCGTGGACAGAAACCAGGTCAGAAAATACCTTCATCTTTATGAGGAGGAGGGGCTGCAGATCATGCTTGTCACTTTGGGAGATGGAACTGCCTCAGGAGATGTGCTTGATTATCTGGGACTGGAAGCGACAGAAAAGGCAGTGATCTTTTCTGTACTGACAGATGAGAATTTTTATAAGACGAAGAAGAGTCTGCAGAAAAAGCTGCAGATCGATGCACCGGGAGGCGGTATTGCCTTTATCGTGCCCTTCAGCAGTATCGGGGGGAAGAAAGCACTACAGTTTTTCACAGTGGGTCAGGATTTTCAGAAAGAGGAGGAATCAGCCTTGAAGGATACTACATATGAACTTGTGATTGTGATCGCCAATCAGGGATATATTGAAATGGTTATGGACGCAGCAAGAGGAGCCGGAGCTTATGGCGGCACGGTGATCCATGCCAAGGGTACCGGTATGGAGCAGGCCGAGAAATTTATGGGCGTGTCTCTGGCGGCCGAGAAGGAAATGATCTTTATCGTGGCAAAGAAGGAGCAGAAGAATGATATCATGAAGGCTGTGATGGAACAGGCAGGACTGGATACCAAGGCAAAATCCATCGTATTTTCCCTGCCTGTTACTGATACCGCAGGCCTGCGACTGCTGGAGGACTAAACAGCTCAGATATCAGTCATAAATATCCACTTTGATCCTGTCCTCATAGGGCTTTATCAGCTCGTTAACGACCTGATAAGCCAGAGAGCGGGAATCTTCTATGATCTCATGGCAGTTTGCCTCTGTGACTTTGTGATCATTCCTGATCATACTGTCACAGATGTACTGGTTGATCTCCGGAGAGAAGTGAAGCAGATCCATATAGTTGTCCAGATTTGTTACGATCTCTCTGTCATTCAGGAAATAATACAGTTCCACATTCTCATAAGCAAGAAGCTTTTCCATGGCCTGTTCCATGTTGTAGAGGTAGCTTTCTGTTTCGCCGTTCCGGTAGATATTGTCCCACCAGAGCATGGAATATGGTGGAATGGAAATTTTAAACTGTGTTTCAGGGTGGGCTTCGATCTCTGCACAGAGCAGGGCAAGATTTCCATCGAGCTTATCCCGATAGCAGTTTTCCGGCTTCATGTCTTCAATGTTCATTTTCCGGATATAAAGTCCCAGGATCATATCCTCATTAAAGGATTTCCACTGGGCCCAGTTGTAGGAGTTCCCCTCGTCGTAGTCACCGGTCAGTGACTGGGCGATCATGTAGGGGATCTTTTCAAAAAGCACATCCTTATTCAGGAGATATTCAATGTCGTTCAGATGATTGTCATCATAGAGGTACATAGGACAGCCGGTGCTTTCAAAGGTAGTGACCGGGTCGGCGCAGAGGGCGGAGGGATCCAAATTATAAAAAACATAATTTATCGAATGATCCTGGAAAGCGATATCCAGCAGATAGCAGAGATCTGCGGTAGCGCCATAAGACCGGATCGCCTTGATGGAGGTACAGCCAAAGCCTTCATCAAACCAGTGGTTATTATAGTTTTCAGATACAGAAGAACCGGCGATCACGGCGTCGTAGTCAAAGTTCTTCAGTGAGCCTGCGCACTGGTATTCCTTGTCAGTCAGGACGGCTTTCAGCCCCGGCAGAGGCTTGTGATACTGATAAAAGGGATCAAATGTCACAACCAGAAGGATACACAGTAAAAGCAGAACGGCGGTTCCTGTGAAAAAATATTTTAAAAATCTTTTTGCCATCATAAAAATCCTTTTAAAAATTAAAATAAATAAAGGTGCTGACCTGAGAGAAGGAAATAATGCACCAGCAGAAAAGAACAGCGATCATCAGAGAGAATTTTCCGGTCAGGGATTTCTCCTCTACGAGCTGCAGGGCATTTTTCCGGCTGATCAGAACAGCACTGATTATAAGCAGCAGAAGGAACAGGATCAGGTAGGCAGTGTTCAGCAGGGAAGGCTGGAACAGATTGATCGCCTGTCTGATCAGGTAAAACTCAGGGATATCGAGCTGAGCTGCAATCTTTGTCAGATATCCGGTAGAACGGAAGGAGAAAAGATTGCGGAACATGGTAAAGGCATTTGTCATGCTGTCGCTGCGGAAAAAGAACAGGGACAGGTTGAAAAAGGTAAAGGTGAAGAAAACACCAAGCCATTTTGGAATATAAAATCGGGCTTTTTCCTTTTCATTGCTGCCTCTGACACCGATCAGATGCAGATTGTCAAATACCACAAGAAGTCCCTGCATGGAACCCCATGCCACATAGGTCCAGTTGGCGCCATGCCACAGACCGCTTAAGAAAAACACGAGGAAGGTATTGATCAGGGTCCGCACCTTTCCCTTACGGCTTCCACCAAGGGGAATATACACATACTGGATAAAGAAACGGGACAGGGTGATATGCCATCTCTGCCACAGTTCCTTGACGGTACAGGCCTTGTAAGGGGAATTGAAGTTCACCGGCAGCTTGATATTGAACAGAAGACCAAGCCCCATGGCCATGTCACTGTAGCCGCTGAAATCAAAATAAATTTCGAAGGTATATGCCAGGATCACAAGGAGTGTAGAGGGCGAATCCAGAAAAGCAGTGTTGGTAAAACCGTAATTTACAGGAAGAGCGAGAACGTCCGCCAGCAGTACCTTTTTGGAAAGTCCGAGGGTAAAGAGGGCGATGCCTTTTGCAAAATTTTCCCGATTGAAGCTCCGAAGGTGTTTATCGGCAAACTGCGGCATCATTTCTATGTAAAGAACAATAGGACCGGCAACAAGCTGCGGGAAAAAGGTAACAAAGGTGACGTAATCAATGAAAGGATAATGTTCAGCCTTATGCTGGCATCTGTCTACGATGAAGGAAACCTGCTGGAAGGTAAAAAAGCTGATACCAAGAGGCAGCAGGATATTATGCATGGCCACATTTGTATGGAAAACGGTATTGATGTTTTCAAAGAAGAAATCATAATACTTGAAATAAAATAAAAAGCCCAGATTAAAGGCAAGTCCTGCCAGAAGAAAAATGCGGTCGGACAGCTTTGTCCTGGAAAACCTGAGCAGGAAGCTGAGCAGATAATTGCCGAGTATGCTGACCAGTATGATACCCAGATAATAGGGATTAAAATAGCCGTAGAACCAGAGTGACATGGCGGCAAGAAAACAGGTGGCGGTCTGATAGAAGCCCCTGCTATTCAGGAAGTACCAGCCAGCCAGTACGAGCGGCAAAAATATAAAGATAAATATATAGGAATTAAAAAGCATAAAATATCCTCCAGAACCTTCGCTATAGTATAGCATGGACCGGCATAATTTGTCTAATGCATGGAAATACTGTGAACGGAAAGAAATAAGAAAAGAGGGTATACAAAATGGGTAAATACTGGTTCATGGTACTTTTGTTTTTGGGTGTTACGGCAATAGGCTGTCAGGGGGATCATACCGGAGAGAACAGCCGGGCCTATGCAGAGGATGAAGCCGGGAGTGAAGCGGTAAATACACTGGTTTCAGGCAGTAAATACAGGATCGTCACAGATGTCATGGAGCTGCGTGACAGTGTGGAAGGGATCCTTTTGCAGGATTACTGGCCAGATACAATGCTTACGGAGGAAGAATTCGCGGAACGGACCGGCATATCAGAAAGTATGTACGACTGCTTTCTGGCAGAATACCAGCGTTCTGAGGCAGGAGTAGATATGCTTATATTGGTGAAGGCAAAGGAAGACTATGTGGAGGATGTGGAAACGTATCTGAATGATTACAGGGAGGTTCTGCTGAACATTTATGAAAAGCAGCCCATGGATGAGGCAAAGATCTTTGCCTCCCGAATTGAAACTATTGGAAATTATGTCTGCTTTGTGCAGCTTGGAGCAAATATCAGTGATCTGAAGGATTCCGGACGGGAGGAAATGGTACGCCGCTGTCAGGAAGAAAATGAGAGAGCGATCGATATGATGGAGAGAAAAATTGCCCTGTTCGAGGATTAGCCGCTTTTCAGCGGTTAACGGTTTCCTCGATCAGGTCAGTAATGGCTTTTACGGCATGGAGCTGATTGCTCTTGCTCATGGCCTCAATATAGGTCTGTCTTGTAAAGTAGAGCTCTGTTATTTTTTCTGTAAGAAGGGCAGGAGAAAGATCATCATCATTCATGACCATGCTGTACCCCTGGGCTTCAAAGGATCTGGCATTGAGGATCTGGTCACCTCTGCTGCTGGCTGCAGGAAGGGGGATCAGGAGGTTCGGTTTCCTTAGGGCAAGCAGCTCACAGATGGAATTGGCGCCGGCTCTGGAAATGACCACGTCTGCAAGGGCAAAGAGATCCTTCAGCTCTGCCTTTACATATTCAAACTGCACATAGCCTTCTGTATGAAGCAGCATATTATCAATTTTATCCTTGCCGCAGATATGGACGATCTGGAAATCCTTTAACAGCTCCGGGAGTGCGTCCCGTACGGTTTTGTTGATGGAAGCGGCGCCAAGACTTCCGCCTATCACAAGGATGACAGGCTTGTTGGCTGTAAAGCCGCAGATATCAAGAGCAGCAACCTTATCACCCTTCAGCAGTTCCTCACGGATCGGGGAGCCAGTCAGGACAGCTTTGCTTTCAGGAAGGGCAGATACCGTCTCCGGGAAGTTGCAGCATACCTTTCTGGCAACCGGGATACACAGCTTATTGGCAAGGCCCGGTGTCATATCGGATTCATGGATGATACAGGGAATGTGCAGAGTCGCAGCTGCCCTTACGACAGGTACGCTGACGAAACCGCCTTTGGAAAAGACAATGTCGGGACGGATCCTCTTCAGATGATCTCTAGCCTGTGCAAAGCCCTTGATGACACGGAAGGGGTCAGTCAGATTTTTCATATCCAGATAGCGCCTGAACTTGCCGGTCGCAATTCCATAGTAAGGGATATTAAAATCTGTGATCAGCTTCTTCTCAATTCCGTCATAGGAGCCAATATAGGATATTTCATAACCCAGCTCCTTCAGATGTGGAATCAGCGCAATATTGGGGGTAACGTGCCCGGCGGTTCCACCGCCTGTCAGCACGATTTTTTTGATTTCTGTATCGCTCATGAGAGCCTCCTGTTTATTGATTGCCGTTTTTGATCTCTTCCAGTGCCCTGGCGAGCTGGTCAGGACAGGAGGTCGGTTTGAAACCACAGCGGATTCCCTTCAGCTTACTGATGGCATCATCAATCTTCATACCTTCTACAAGGTGGGAAATTCCCTGAAGATTTCCGTTGCAGCCGCCATAGAACTGTACAAATTTAATAATTCCGTTCTCTACCTCTACATCAATAGAAGTGGAACAGGTTCCTTTTGTCTGATATTTCATAATAAGTACCACCTTTCTGATAAAGTATTATACCCAATGATCTGCAATTTTTAAAGTAGCATGTAAGAATTTGTCGAGAAATGGTGATGCATTTATGCACCGCTTTGCAGACAGCAATTATATAATAGAAGAAGATTTTTTAAGGAGGAATGATATGTTGTACTCATTATGGAAATATAAACTGTTGCTGATCCTGATCATCTTATTCTTTGTCTGTAGTATTATATGCCAGATCGTTCCGGGAGTGATCCTTTCCCATCTCCTTGAGGAAACAGAGAATATGGCAGCTACCCAGAACCGACCGTTGAAACAGTGCAGGCTGAAATATATCAATTGTTGTCAGTTAAACGGACGGGTAGTCAATACCGGCATTTTTGTGGACAGATTTATCAGAAAGCTCACCTTTTCAGGGATTTCTTTGAACAGGATAAGCAATATGGCAGGACAGATGATGATGCTTTCCATACTGGTCACGGGGATCTGTGTCTGCCGGTGTCTTTCAGCGGGTGGGACTCTGTTTCAGATTATTCCCTATTATGTGATCAGTATACTGGAGCTTTATCTCTATTTTACACTTTCTGGAGCGGTAGATATAGCAGGACGGAAGGAAGCCCTGAAAATAGAGCTTACGGATTATCTGGAGAATCATCTGATGCCAAGACTGCAGGAAACGATGGAGGAAGAAAGCAGGGAAACAGAGAAGCGGCCAGCAGATACAGAAGAATCTGTACAGGAGGGGAACAGGCTTGATCTGTCACAGATACGCAGGGACGAACTGGAGGAGCTTCTGCGGGAACTGATCGGATAGATGTGCTGACATATATTTCATATGCAGAAGCAGCAGACCGGGTGTTTGACTTTTGGGGCAGGATTTTATACTATTAGAGCAGAGTACAAAGGAAAAGGCGGCTCATCACATGTCTGTAAAATGTATTGCCCTGGATATGGACAGAACGACATTAAATGCACAGGGAATGTTGTCGGAAGAAAATAGAAAAGCGATATGCTTTGCCATAGAAAAGGGCGTTCACGTGGTTATAGCAAGTGGACGTGCTTTTTCCTCTCTGCCCGGGGAAGTGACAGGGATTCCCGGGATTGAATATGCGATCACCTGTAACGGGGCAGAGGTTTATGAAATTTCCACAGGGAAATGTCTGAAGAGCTCCTGTCTATTACCGGAAAGTGTGGAAAGGATCCTTTCACTGACAGAGAAAGGTGACGTGACATACGAAGGCTTTATCCGGGGAAAAGCCTTTGCCGGAGAAGAATATGTGAAGGATCCGGTACGCTTCGGGGCGACCAGGCAGGCGGTTGATTATGTGCAGAGAACCAGACAGATGGAGCCGGATATCAGGGCATTTCTGCTTTCCCATAAAGAAGAGCTGAACAGCATGGATATTATCGTGAAAAATGAGGATGTCAAGGAAGCCATCTGGGTGCTTCTGAAAAAAGAGGTTCCGGATATTTACATTACATCCTCAATAGTACAGCTTATAGAAATCTCTTCATCGCACAGTGGAAAGCACAATGGAGTCAGATTTATTGCAGATCAGCTTGGCCTGTCCATGGAGGAAGTGGCAGCTTTTGGCGATGCGGACAATGACGCGGATATGCTGAAAGAGGCAGGCGTTGGAATTGCCGTAGGGAATGCTTCTGGGCGGGCTATGGAAGCGGCAGATATGGTCGTGCCCCATCATGACAGAGATGGTGTGGCAGCAGGGATCTATCAGCTGCTTGGTGAATGAAGGAGGAACGGATATATGGCAGCAAAAGGGATGGCAGACAGAAAAATGACAGCTTCCTTTCTGGAGGAAGTAAAAGAGGAAGCCGGCAGGGCAACAGAGCAGCTGCTCCTGCAGGCGAAAACAGAGCCGGGTGATATTCTGATCGTTGGCTGTTCTTCCAGTGAGATTGTGGGAGAGCGGATCGGAACCTTTTCCAGTGTGGAGACAGCCCAGGCGGTCTTTGAAGGAATCTATGAGATAACACAGGCACATGGGTTGTTTCTGGCAGCACAGTGCTGTGAGCATCTGAACCGTGCAGTGATCGTGGAAAAGGAACTGATGAAACGGGATCATCTGACCAGAGTAAATGTCGTACCAAAGCCCAAGGCCGGCGGATCCTTTGGAACTACTGCCTATCAGCAGTTTAAGGAGCCTGTGGCAGTAGAAAAGATCACAGCACAGGCTGGTATGGATATTGGGGATACCCTGATTGGTATGCATCTGCAGCCGGTGGCAGTACCTGTAAGAATAGAAGTGAAACAGATCGGAAATGCCCATCTGGTATGCGCAAGGACAAGAGCGAAGTTCGTAGGCGGCAGCAGGGCAGTATATGATGAGGCGCTTTTGTAAGCGCCTCTATTTTTCTGCAAGCAGCTTCTTTAATGCAGCGATTTCAGCATCCTTTTGAGCAAGTAGTTCTTCCTGTGCCTCAATCTGCTCTTCCTGTGCCTCAATCTGCTCTTTCTGTGCCTCAAACTTCTCCTGAATGCCCTTCATTCTCCGGTAGTAATCTTCTCTGGCCTGGCACTGCAGGCGTACCTTTTCCTCCTGTGTCAGATGATAGACAGTTTCTGAAGCTTCTTTTAAATATTCATTGTTTTGAGAAAGCATATGCAGTTCCTCCCAGGTTCTGGCTTTGAAGAGGGAAGCCCAGAAGTCGATATGACAGGCCTTATCCTCATCAGTTGCTAAGTGTATCTGCGTTAAGTCTAACACAGACAGCTGCAGTTTGTCACTATAAACAGTATGATTTTTTACATTCAAAAGTTTATAGGTGGCATAAAATTCCGGATGCTCTGGAAACAGTGTGAAATTCAGAAGACCGATCTGGATGGCAGGCTTCACCGATTCGTAGCTCTGTCCAGCAGAAAGCTGATCAAATTCCCGGCAGAGGTAGCTTAAGGAGCGCTCCGGCCAGTTATGTTCATTAATGACCTGCATTTCCAGGTTAATCAGGGTATTCTGGTTAAGAACTACCCGGATATCAAGGAAAAAGGTCTTATCACTGGTGGATTCGCCAAGTACGATAGGATTCGTAATCTCCACGGAAGAGATTTCCGATGGAGAAAGGTGGAGCAGCGAGGCAATGAGGCCGGTAAGTACCTTGTTGTTTCGCTGCAGGAGAGCACGGAACAGGTAGTCATTGGTCATAGGGATGGTGAGAGCGCCACGTTCCGGGAGCTGGAAGTTGTTTTGATTGTCAGACATGAAAATAAGATCCTCCTTAGAATGGTGTAAAAAGTAATAAGCGAAAATATCCGGTGAAAACCGGAAGGATGTTCCAAAAGGAACAAGAGTGAAATTGAAATAATTCTTCTGTGTTGAATGCAGTATATCAGCCAACTCTATATCGTGCAAGTAGAAAAAAATTGCCGCACCGGGAAGCATAAACAGTCAGATATACAGTTTTTATACAAGAGGATGTAGGAAAGAACGGAAGGAAATCAAGATTTTGTATTGTGCAATCTGCCAGTCCGGTAAAAATGCAGAAATCTTGAAAAAATCGATATTCTCTGATACACTAGAAAAGATTTAAAGGGAAAGTTTTATCAATATAATAATAAAAGGAGTGTATATTATGAGCAAAGTAACATTTGACTATTCCAAAGCAGCTCCCTTCATTAAGGATCATGAAGTTGATTCCATGAAGAAACTGGCAGAAGATGCAAAGGAACTGCTTGTATCAAAGACAGGTGCAGGCAATGATTTCCTTGGATGGATCGATCTGCCGGTAGATTATGACAAGGATGAGTTTGCAAGAATCAAGAAGGCAGCAGCCAAGATCCAGAGCGATTCCGAGGTATTGCTCGTGATCGGTATTGGCGGATCCTACCTGGGTGCCAGAGCAGCCGTTGAGTTCTTACGTCACAGCTTCTATAACGTGGTAAGCAAAGAGATCAGAAAGACTCCTGAAATCTATTTCGTAGGAAATTCTATCAGCTCTACTTATATCAGACATCTGATGGATGTGATCGGAGACAGGGATTTTTCCATCAACATGATCAGTAAGTCAGGTACAACAACTGAGCCGGCCATTGCATTCCGTGTATTCAAGGAAATGATGGAGAAGAAGTATGGCAAGGAAGAGGCTGCCAGGAGAATTTATGCAACCACTGACAGAGTAAAGGGATCCTTAAAGCACCTTGCAACAGAGGAGGGCTATGAGACCTTCGTTGTTCCGGATGATATCGGTGGACGTTTCTCTGTACTTACCGCAGTAGGTCTTCTTCCTATCGCAGTCAGCGGTGCTGATATCGACAAGCTGATGGAAGGTGCAAGAGCAGGACGTGAAACAGCATTAAATGCACCTTTTGAAGAGAACGATTCCCTGAAATATGCAGCAATCCGTAATATCCTGTTAAGAAAGGGTAAGGAGATCGAAATCCTTGCAAACTATGAGCCCAGTGTTCACTATGTATCTGAGTGGTGGAAGCAGCTTTACGGCGAGAGCGAAGGCAAGGATCAGAAGGGTATTTTCCCGGCAAGTGTAGACCTTACCACAGACCTTCATTCCATGGGCCAGTTCATTCAGGATGGTTCCAGAAATATGTTTGAGACCGTGATCAATATTGAAACAAGCAGAGAAGAGCTTGTACTGCAGGAAGAGCCTGTTGATCTGGACGGACTTAACTATCTGGCAGGAAAGAGCGTTGACTTTGTAAACAAGAGCGCTATGAACGGAACCATTCTTGCACATACAGACGGACAGGTTCCAAACCTTATGGTAAAGGTTCCTGAAGTAAATGAGTTCTATCTTGGTGAGCTGTTCTACTTCTTTGAGTTTGCCTGCGGTGTCAGCGGATATCTGCTTGGCGTAAATCCTTTCAACCAGCCTGGTGTGGAAAGCTATAAGAAGAATATGTTTGCTCTTCTTGGCAAGCCCGGCTATGAGGCACAGAGAGAAGAACTGTTAAAGAGACTGTAATAACAGATAAAGGAACAGAAAAATTATGAAGATTGTAGTACTGGAAAGAAACAGCGTGGGGACTGACATTTCCATCGAGGGGATCACTTCCCTTGGAGAAGCAGTGGTTTATCCAAATACCGTAGCGGATGAAGTCGTAGAGCGTATCCATGACGCAGAGATCATTGTAGCTAATAAAGTACCCTTAAATGAAAGCACCCTGAAGGATGCACCGAATGTAAAGCTGATCTGTGAATTTGCCACAGGCTTTGACAATGTGGATATTGCATACTGCAGGAGCAGAGGGATCAAGGTTGCCAATATCGTAGGATATTCTACCGATTCTGTTGCACAGCACACCTTTGCACTCTGCCTGTATGTACTGGAGAAATTAAAACGTTATGATGACTATGTAAAGTCAGGAACCTATGCAGCCCAGAGCCGTTTTTCCAACTTTGATCTTCCGTTCTTTGAGCTTGCAGGAAAGACATGGGGTATTGTCGGCATGGGAAATATCGGCAGAAAGGTAGCCCAGATCGCAGCCGCTTTTGGATGCAGGGTAATCTTTTACTCTGTAACCGGAAAGAGCAGCTGTACCGATTATGAGAGAGTGGATTTTGATACTCTTCTTGCAGAATCTGATGTTCTTTCCCTGCACTGCCCGTTAAGTGATCTGACAAGACATCTGATCAACAAAGAGGCACTGAAAAAGATGAAATCCTCTGCAGTTCTGGTTAATGTGGCAAGAGGACCCGTCATCTGTGATGAGGATCTTTACGAAGCGCTGGTGGAGGGTGAGATTGCAGGAGCCGGACTTGATGTAACAAGTACCGAGCCTATGAAGGAATCTAATCCTTTAAGCAGGATTCAGGACAGCAGCCGTCTGATCATTACGCCGCATATGGCATGGGCCAGTGTAGAAGCACGTATCAGATGTGTCAACGAGACTGCAGAAAACATCAAAGCTTTCTTAAGCGGTGAGAACAGAAATATTGTGAATTTGTAATTGACAATTTCATACAGAAGCAGTATGATAAAGAAAATTTAAGAACACCGAAACCGTTGAAGCGGAGATAACGGTGATGATGCTCCTACAGAGAGCCTGTAATTGCTGAGAGCAGGTGGAAAACAAGTCATCAAATGGACCGCTGAGGGTGCAGGGAAAGGCATATATTCCAGAGCCGAGTATTCTGCAACGTGAGACATACGTCAGTTGTCAGGGATATGTTAGTATCTCGTAAGAGTACAGCACAGGCTGTAAATCAAGGTGGCACCGCGGATAGTAGAAAAGCTTATTCGTCCTTGACAGAATCATAGATTCTGTCAGGGACTTTTTTATTGCCATAAGGAAGAAGCAGGAGGACATATGATCACACCATCTCTCAATGACTTACAGGAAATCAGAAAACAGGGAATCTACCGGACAGCACCAGTCAGCATGGAAATCCTTTCCGATATCAAAACACCCATAGAGGTACTTAAGATCCTGAAAAATGTTTCAGATCACTGCTATCTGCTGGAATCTGTTGCAGACAATGAAAAGTGGGGCCGGTATACCTTTCTCGGATATGATCCGAGCCTTGAGATCACCTGCCTGAACGGACAGATGAAGATCGGATCCCTCACCTTTGAAACAAAGGATCCGGGAAGCTATATCAGACAGGTCATTGCAGATCACAAGAGTCCGAGGTTTGAATACCTTCCTTCCTTTACCGGCGGATTGGTAGGCTACTTCTCCTATGATTATCTAAAGTATGCAGAGCCGACACTGCGGCTGGATGCAGAGGATACGGAAGGCTTTAAGGATGTGGATCTGATGCTGTTTGACAAGGTGATCGCCTTTGACAACTTCAGACAGAAGATCATTCTGATGGTCAACATTGATCTGGAGCATTTGGAAACGGAATATAACAGAGCTTCTCTGGAGCTCCGCAGTATGGCAGATCTGATCAAGAACGGTGAGCCAAAGGAAGATGTTCCAGGACACTGTACTACACCGGTAACCTCGCTTTTCCAGAAAGAGGAATACTGCGAAATGGTGGAAAAAGCAAAGCATCATATCAAGGAAGGAGATATTTTCCAGATTGTATTGTCCAACAGACTGGAAGCCGGATTTGAAGGAAGCCTCCTGAATACTTACCGGATCCTGCGTACGTTAAATCCTTCACCGTATATGTTTTATTTCTCCAGCAGCGATATGGAGGTAGCGGGGGCTTCACCGGAAACGCTGGTCAAGCTGGAGGATGGCGTACTGCATACCTTCCCGCTTGCAGGCACGAGGCCAAGAGGAAAGACAGAGGAAGAGGATCTCCGACTGGAAAAGGAACTGCTTGCCGATGAAAAGGAACTGGCAGAACACAACATGCTGGTAGATCTTGGAAGAAATGATATTGGAAAGATCAGCAGGTTCGGATCTGTGGAAGTAGAGAAATATCACTGCATTGAAAGATATTCCCATGTTATGCACATCGGATCGACGGTACGGGGAGAGATCAGGGATGACTGCGATGCCCTGTCAGCGATCGATTCCATTCTTCCGGCGGGAACACTTTCAGGGGCACCAAAGCTTCGGGCCTGCCAGCTCATCAATGATCTGGAAAACAATAAAAGAGGCATTTATGGCGGAGCCATTGGTTATATAGATTTCACTGGCAACCTGGATACCTGTATCGCTATCCGGATCGCCTACAAGAAAAATAATAAGGTATTTATCCGGAGCGGAGCCGGCATTGTAGCCGATTCTGTTCCGGAAAAGGAATATCAGGAATGTCTGAATAAGGCAGCGGCCGTAGTAAGGGCACTGGAGCTGGCAAAGGAGGTAACGGAATGATCCTTTTAATTGATAATTATGACAGCTTTTCCTATAACCTGTTTCAGCTCGTGGGATCCATTGATCCGGATATCCAGGTGATCCGAAATGATGTATCCACACCGGAAGAGATCCGGAAGATGAAGCCTTCTTCCATCATCATTTCACCGGGACCGGGAAGGCCGGAGGATGCAGGGATCTGTATTGATGTGGTAAAGGAACTGGCCGGAGAGATCCCGATCCTTGGTGTGTGCCTTGGACACCAGGCGATCTGCAAGGCATTTGGAGCTACCGTTTCCTATGCGAAGGAGCTGATGCATGGAAAGCAGTCACTGGCAGAGCTGGATCTCACATCCCCTGTTTTTAAGGGGCTTTATGAGAAGATCCCGGTAGCCAGATATCATTCCCTGGCAGCAGTCAGAGATACCATTCCGGACTGCCTTAAGGTAATCGCAGAAACAGAGGACGGAGAAGTCATGGCAGTCCAGCATAGGGAAAAGGCCGTGTACGGACTGCAGTTTCATCCGGAATCAATCCTGACGCCGGATGGCAGAGTGATTCTTCAGAACTTTTTAAACCTTCAGAAATAAAAATACAGGAAAGAGAAAGGACAAAAAACATGATTAAAGAAGCGATTATCAAAATTGTTGACAAACAGGATCTGACTTATGACGAAGCCTATGCAGTTATGAACGAGGTTATGAGCGGAGAGACCTCCCCCACACAGAATGCCGCTTTTCTGGCAGCACTTTCTACCAAGAGCACCAAGGCAGAGACGATCGATGAGATCGCAGGCTGTGCAGCAGCTATGAGAGAGCATGCGTTAAAGGTAGAGCACGATATGGATGTGCTGGAGATCGTAGGAACCGGTGGTGATAATGCACACAGCTTCAATATTTCCACAACCTCTGCCCTTGTGATCGCAGCAGGCGGCGTGAAGGTTGCCAAGCACGGAAACCGTGCAGCTTCTTCCCTTTGCGGAACAGCAGACTGTCTGGAAGCACTGGGTGTAAATATTGACCAGACTCCGGAGAAATGTGTGGAGCTTCTTCAGAAGGTGGGTATCTGCTTCTTCTTTGCGCAGAAGTACCACACTTCCATGAAGTATGTTGGTGCGATCCGTAAGGAGCTTGGAATCCGTACCGTATTCAATATCCTTGGTCCCCTGACCAACCCGGCAACTCCCAATATGCAGCTTCTTGGTGTTTATGATGAGTCACTGGTGGAGCCTCTTGCCAGAGTACTGACAAGCCTTGGTGTAAAGAGAGGCATGGTAGTGTATGGAACTGACAGGCTGGATGAGATTTCTGCGAGCTCCCCTACTCTGATCTGCGAGTTTAAGGACGGAGAATACCAGACTTATACCATTACACCTGAAGAGTTTGGCATGAAAACATGCAAAAAGGATGATCTGCTTGGCGGAACACCGGCAGAAAATGCAGAGATCACACGTGCGATCCTGAAGGGTGAGGACAAAGGACCAAGGAGAAATGCAGTTCTTTTAAATGCCGGTGCAGCCCTTTATATTGGCGGCAGGGCAGAGAGCTTTGCAGATGGCATCCGGCTTGCCGGAGAACTGATCGACAGCGGCAAAGCACTGGAAACACTGGAAGCATTTATTAAGGAGAGCAATTCATGACATCCATTTTACATACCATTGCAGAGCATGCAAAGGTGCGGGTAGAGGAAGCCAAAAAGCAAAAGCCGCTTTCTGAGGTAAAGAAGGAGGCACTGGCTATGGAGCCTCTTTTAGGCTTCCCTTTTGAAAAGGCACTGGCAGAAGGCGATATCAGTTTTATCTGTGAATGTAAGAAGGCATCCCCGTCGAAAGGACTGATCGCAGAAGATTTTCCCTATGTGGAGATCGCAAGAGAATACGAGAGGGCAGGTGCATCCTGTATTTCCGTACTGACTGAGCCAAAGTGGTTTCTTGGCAGTGACCGGTACCTGCAAGAGATCACAGAAGCGGTATCCATTCCCTGTATCCGGAAGGATTTTACCGTGGATGAATATATGATCTATGAGGCAAGACTTCTTGGTGCATCTGCAGTGCTTCTGATCTGTGCACTTCTTCCGGAGGAAACGATCCGGGAGTACATCGGGATCTGTGACAGCCTTGGCCTGTCAGCACTGGTGGAAGCCCATGATGAAGAGGAAATAGCCATGGCACTCCGGGCAGGAGCCAGGATCATTGGCGTAAACAACAGAAATCTGAAGGATTTCACTGTAGATGTCCACAATTCCGAAAGGCTTCGCAGTCTGGTTCCTCCCTCTGTTCTTTTCGTAGCAGAGAGCGGGATAAAAACAGCCGAGGATATCGGTGTACTGCGGAAAGCCGGTGTGAATGGTGTGCTGATCGGGGAGACGCTGATGCGTTCCCCGGATAAAAAAGCCGTGCTTGATACATTGAAAGGAATCCGGTCATGACAAAAATTAAAATATGCGGTCTTCGGAGAGAACAGGATATCCGCTATGCCAATGAACTGATGCCGGATTATATCGGATTTGTTTTCCTGAAGGGGAAGATGCGGTATGTCACCTTTGAAGAGGCGGCACATCTTCGAAGCCTCCTGGATCCGGCAATCCCGGCTGTTGGTGTATTTGTCAATGAACCGGCAGAAAATGTGATCCGGCTGCTTCAGGCAGGGACGATCCAGATCGCACAGCTTCATGGGCAGGAAGACGAAGCTTATATTGAAGAACTGAGAAGAGCCGGTGATCACTGTATTATCCGGGCATTTGCAGTCAGAAGCAGCGAGGATATCCACAGAGCCTTTGCTTTTCCGGCAGATTATCCTCTACTCGACAATGGGAAAGGAACCGGGGAAACCTTTGACTGGTCACTTTTTGAAAAGCAGGAAAAGCCGTTTTTCCTGGCAGGCGGACTTTCACCTGAGAATGTAAAAGAAGCAATAGAATGTTTTCATCCTTATGCTGTAGATGTCAGCTCAGGAGTGGAAACAGATGGATTTAAAGATTATGAGAAAATGAAGGCATTTATGGATGCCGTGAGGAGGTAACAGATGTCAAAATCAAGAGGACGCTTTGGTGTACATGGCGGTCAGTATATTCCGGAAACACTGATGAATGACGTGATCGAGCTGGAAGAAGCGTATAACCATTATAAGGATGATCCGGAATTTAACAGAGAGCTGACTGCTCTTTTCAATGATTATGCAGGCCGTCCCAGCCGTCTTTATTATGCAGAAAAGATGACAAAGGATCTGGGTGGTGCCAAAATTTATCTGAAAAGAGAGGATCTGAACCATACCGGTTCCCATAAGATCAACAATGTACTTGGTCAGGCTCTGCTGGCGAAAAAAATGGGTAAAACAAGACTGATCGCTGAAACAGGTGCCGGGCAGCATGGTGTTGCCACAGCTACGGCAGCAGCGCTGCTTGACATGGAGTGTGTGGTTTTCATGGGTGAAGAGGATACGAAGCGTCAGGCACTGAACGTATATCGTATGCGTCTTCTTGGTGCGGAAGTGATTCCGGTAAAGACTGGTACAGCGACACTGAAGGATGCTGTTTCCGAGGCTATGAGAGAGTGGACCAGCAGGATCGATGATACCCATTACTGCCTTGGTTCTGTTATGGGACCCCATCCCTTCCCGACCATGGTCAGGGATTTCCAGTCTGTAATTTCCAAAGAGATCAAGCAGCAGATCATGGAAAAGGAAGAACGGCTTCCGGATGTTGTGCTTGCCTGTGTGGGAGGCGGAAGCAACTCCATCGGTACCTTCTATCACTTCATTGAAGATAAAAATGTGGAACTGATCGGCTGTGAGGCTGCCGGAAGAGGAATCGATACCTTCGAGACAGCAGCAACCATTAATACCGGACGGCTTGGTATTTTCCATGGCATGAAATCCTATTTCTGCCAGGATAAATATGGACAGATCGCCCCGGTTTATTCTATTTCAGCAGGACTTGATTATCCAGGGATCGGGCCGGAGCATGCATGGCTCCATGATACCGGCAGGGCAAGCTACGTGCCGGTAACAGATGATGAAGCAGTAAACGCTTTTGAATATCTGTCACGTACTGAGGGCATTATCCCTGCAATCGAAAGTGCCCATGCAGTGGCTCATGCCATGAAGATCGCAGGAAGCTATGATAAGGATAAAATTATGGTAATTACCATTTCCGGCCGTGGTGACAAGGACTGTGCAGCCATCGCCCGTTACAGAGGGGAGGATATCAATGAGTAAGATCAAAGAAGCATTTGCAAAAGGCAAAGCATTTATTCCATTTATCACCTGTGGAGATCCGGATCTGGAAACCACTAAGGCTGTTGTAAAGAGTATGGCGGCAAATGGTGCTGACCTGATCGAACTTGGTATTCCTTTTTCTGATCCTACTGCAGAAGGTCCTGTCATTCAGGGAGCAAACGTAAGGGCACTGACCGGCGGCGTGACAACAGACAAAATTTTTGACATGGTGCGGGAGCTGAGAAAAGAGCTCACCCTTCCCATGGTGTTTATGACCTATGCCAATGTAGTATTTTCCTATGATGCAGACAAATTCATCTCTACCTGTGCAGAGATTGGAATCGATGGTCTGATCCTTCCGGATCTTCCTTATGAGGAAAAGGAAGAGTTTGCTGATATCTGCAAGAAATATGGTGTGGATCTGATCTCTTTGATCGCACCTACCTCAGAAAACCGTGTAGCCATGATTGCCAGAGAGGCGGAAGGGTTTATCTATATCGTATCCAGCCTTGGTGTGACCGGTGTGCGGAGTGAGATCCGTACAGATATTTCTTCTCTTGTGAAGCTGGTAAGAGAAAATTCTTCCGTACCATGTGCTGTAGGCTTTGGTATTTCCACTCCGGAGCAGGCGGCAAAGATGGCCGGTATTTCCGATGGTGCGATCGTAGGCTCTGCGATCGTGAAGCTGATCGCCCAGTACGGGAAAGAGGCAGCAGGCCCTGTCGGAGAGTATGTGAAATCTATGACAGATGCGGTTCACGCACTGTAAATTTGAATAAATGTGTAAGTGCCTCGGAGGGTTCCGGGGCATTTATTATGTCATAGGAAATTGTTCCAAAATATAATTCTGAAATTTGTATATTTCAAACAAAATGTATTTTTTTATGGAAATCGGATTGACACCAGACATAAATGGAATATAATTTAGTTAACCGGTTAACAAAGCCGTATTCCCATATGTATGAAAAGAGCAGATATGAAAAACAGAGTAACCATCAGGGATGTAGCAGCGGCAGCAAATGTATCCGTTGCCACAGTATCCTATGTATTAAACGGCAAGAAAAAAGTATCAGAAGAAACCAGACAGAAAATACTGGCAGTGATAGATGAGCTTGGCTTTGTACCGGATCTGAATGCCCGTGGATTATCCGTTAAGGATACGAAGCTGCTTGGGGTTGTTGTTCCCCAGACAGAGCCGGGAAGCAAGCTGATGTTCCATAATATTTTTTACAGTGAATTACTGGGAAGCATCGAATATGCTGCAAGGCAGCGAGGCTATCATGTTATTATTTCCGCTACGGATGTGACAGAGGATTACCTTCATCTGATCCAGGAAAGGAATCTGGCTGGGGTGATCATCATTGGAACCTACCAGAATCGCTTCTTCAGCGAACTGAAAACACTGGACGTGCCGGTTGTGCTGATCGACAGTTACTGCAAATATGATTATTTTCATAAGCTGAGGATTGATGACGAAGACTGTTCCTATCAGGCGACAGAATATGTGATCCGCCAGGGACACAGAAGGATTGGACTGGTGACCGGTCACTTGCAGGAAGATGGTGTTATGCAGAAACGTTATCGCGGTTTCCTGCGGGCATTTGAGCAGAATGGACTCACTTTTTCTGGTGGAAATCTGTATGAAGCAACTGTGGATTATGAAAGTGGTGTCCGGGCAGCTGACTGGTTTGCGGATACGAAGGCAGATATTACAGCAGTTGTTGCTACAGCGGATGTACTGGCGATTGGCCTGATGAAGGGTTTTTACGAAAAAGGCATCCGGGTACCGGAGGAGATATCCGTTATTGGATTCGATGATCTCGATATTTCTCAATATACGACTCCGGGGCTTACGACGGTGAAACAGCCTATATCAGCCAAGGGAGAGCGTGCCGTTGAAATACTGATCGAGAATATAGAAAATTCCCAGATGGAAAAAGTGGAAGAAGTATTTCCGGTAGAATTAATAGAAAGACAAAGTGTCAGAAAAAGAGTGGAGATAACATGATTTTTGAAATAATAAAAGGACAGGGATATCAGAAGAGAATCCCTTTGGGAAATGGACTGCATGCGCAGATCAGGCGGACAGAAGCAGAAAAGCTTGTGATTGACATACCATATCAGGGTGTATATGGTCTTGGAGAAAAGTTCGACGCTGTCAATCAGAAAGGAAAGACGGTAGAGACACAGGTAATTGAGAAGTTCTGTAACCAGGGAAATATCAGTTATTGTGTGACACCGTTTTTCGTTACAGATTCCGGTCTTGGTATCTATATCAATACCAGAAAAAAGACTGTGATTTCTCTGCAGGATGAAATCATATGTGAGATCCCGGAAGAAGCAGAGGTTACTGTTTTTACTGGAAGTATTGGAGAAATCATACAGGATTATGTGGGTCTGTTCCAGAAACCTAAGCTGCCGCCAAGATACGCATTTGGAATCTGGGTATCGGCCAATCACTGGAACTGTGAGGCAGATGTAGACAGGCTGCTTGCAGAACTGGAAGAATATAGGTTTCCTGCAAGTGTGATCGTGCTGGAGGCATGGAGTGATGAAGCGACTTTTTACATCTGGAACGGAGCTGAATATAAGCCGGAGAAGTCAAAAGAAGGATTCAGCTATGAGGATTTTGATTTCAGAAACAGTCCTTACTGGAAGGATCCAAAAGGAATGATCGAAAGACTTCATGAAAAGGGAAAGAAGCTGGTACTCTGGCAGATACCGGTATTTAAAGGAATGGAACCGGATAGGACATCAGAGCAGCTTGACCTTGATAAGGAATATGCCATAGAGCATGGACTGGCAGTTCTCAATAAGGATGGAACACCGTATGAAATACCGGAAGGAAACTGGTTTGAAGGCTCCTACATACCGGATTTTACCAATGAAAAAACAAGGGAATTCTGGTTTCGTAAGAGACAGTATCTGACGGATATGGGCGTGGATGGATTCAAAACAGATGGCGGAGAGTTCATTTATTCCAAAGATGTAATATTTTCAGATGGAACAGATGGAGAAGAGGGCAAGAACCAGTACTGTCAGGATTATATCAATGCGTATAGTCACTTTATTACAGAGGATCAGGTGCTGTTCAGCCGTGCCGGATATGCAGGTGCTTCCGGAACCCCCATTTTATGGGCAGGAGATCACCAGTCAACGAATGATGAGTTAAAGAATGCCCTTCGGGCAGCTCTTTCATCTGCCATGAGCGGGATTCTTTTCTGGAGCTTTGATATCGGGGGATTTGCGGGGCCGCTGCCCAGCCTTGACCTGTACAGAAGATCTACCCAGATGGCAGTATTTACTCCGGTTATGCAGTGGCACTCAGAACCGGACGGAGGGCAGTTCAGGGAACTGATGCCAGGAGCTGATGGCAATAATGAAAGAAGTCCATGGAATGTGGCAATGGCATATAACGAGCCGGAATTTATCGAAGAAATGCGATACTGGCATATGCTCAGGGAAGCTTTGATACCTTATATTTATGAATCTGCACAGACCGCAGTCCGTGCGAGCAGACCAATGATGCGGCCGCTTGTATTTGATTATCAGACTGACAGAGCTGTGACAGACATAGAGGATGAGTACCTGTTTGGAGACAGCCTGCTGGTTGCTCCTTTTATGGAAGAGGATCAGATATCCAGAAGGGTATATCTGCCGGAAGGAAAATGGCATGATCTTTTTACCGGCAGATGCTATGAAGGAAAGAAATGGCATGAATCAGACAGAAAATCCAGACTGCCGGTTTATATAAAGGCAGATGCCAAGATCCCTGTGGATCATAATGGAAAAATAATCATGGTAAAGGGGGATGATACAAAAGACATATTCTGAATTTCATACAGGGAAACATGGGAGGTTAACCGTTTAAAATGAAAAAGGAGAGCATACAATTATGAGAAAAAAATTAATTTCACTTTTATTAACAGGCGTATTAACAGCATCACTGCTTGCTGGATGCGGATCTACAGATAACAGTAACAGTGCAGCTTCTGAAAATACAGCAGCTGCAGAAGAGACAGCCTCAGCAGAAGAGGCTCAGGAAGCCGTTGATCTGGCTGGAACAGAGACAACTGAAGAGGCAGTGGAAATTACCTATGCGAATTTCAATGCTTCCGGTGGAAATGAGGAAACGCTTCAGAAAATGTACGAGGCTTTCCATGAGGAGTATCCCAACATTACAGTAAATATTGAAACAATCGGGTATGATGATTATTTTACACAGATGCAGACAAGAGTAGCAGGCGGTACTGCACCGGACTGTTATGAGCTAAATATTGAGAATTTTGCTGCCTATGCAAATAAGGGAGTCCTGGCAGAGCTGACCGGTATTAATACCAGTGGATACAATGCGACAGCACTGAATGCATTTTCTGTGAATGGCAAGCAGTACGGTGTACCGGGAAATTTCTCAAACGTAGTTCTTATTTATAATAAAGACCTGTTTGATCAGGCCGGAGTTGCTTATCCAACAGACGACTGGACATGGGATGATGCCATGGAAGCCTGTGAGAAGATCAGTGCGCTTGGTGATGATATTTATGGTATTTACCAGCCAATTACCTTTAATGAATTCTTTAAGGTGGCAGCCCAGTATGGCGGTGGTGTCTTAAATGCAGATAAGACAGAATTTACTATTAATTCAGAGGAAAATCTGAAAGCAGCAACCATGATGATCAGTAAGGTTACAGATACGAATGTGCAGCCTACAGAAGCACAGATGGGAGGCATGGGTGACTGGGATCTGTTTGAAAGCGGAAGACTTGGCATGATTCCTACAGGTATCTGGGCATTCAATACCTTTGCAGATGCATGCGACTTTAACTGGGATATCTGTGTAGAGCCGGGTGGAACGCAGAAAGCAACCCACTTCTTCAGTAATGCACTTGTAGTTAATGCAGACAGTGATAAGAAGGAAGCAGCTGCTACATGGATCAACTGGCTGGCTTCCAGTGATACATCAGCCCAGATGAGAATTGATGCCGGATGGGATCTTCCCGCAATCAGCAATGAAGAAGTACTTTCCGGATACCTGAAGCTGACACCTCCGGAAAACCGTCAGGCTGTATTTGATTCCCTAAATTATCTTACAGTTGCTCCTATTATTGAGGATTATTCACTGATGTCAGATATTATTACCGGTAAACTGAGTCTGGCAGCAAGTGGAGAGATTACAGTACAGGAAGCGCTGGATCAGGCACAGGAAGAGTGCAGTGCACAGATATCATTACAGTAAAAGCAGAATTTGAAAAGACAGGTAACCTGCTGCATGCAAGCCATGCGGCAGGTTACCAGGAGTCTTATAAGGAAAAAATATGAGTAAAAGGAAAGAAAAAAGAGCTTTCATAAATGCAATTCCCTTTATGCTGCCAAGTCTTGTGGGAATGATCGTTTTCAGCTTACTGCCTATCCTGATCTCCATTGTGATCAGCTTTACAAGGTGGAATGGGTTGGACAGACTGTCATGGAAGACACTGGCAGATAATTTTGTTTTTCTGGATAATTACAAACAGATACTGGGAACAGGTGAGTTCTGGAAGGTGCTTGGCCATACCTGCTACTATATCGTGCTGTATATTCCGCTGGTTTTAGTCATGTCACTTGTGATTGCTTCTATTTTGAACAGAAATATGAAGGGAATCGCAGTATTCCGTGTCATGTACTATATTCCGGTGCTTACTTCATGGGTGGCAGCCAGTCTGATCTGGAAATGGGTATTAAGTCCACAGTATGGAATTTTAAATCAGTTGCTTGGATATCTTGGTATTTCCGGGCCGGGATGGCTGACAGATAAGGTATGGGCAATGCCTGCGATCGTGCTTGCTTCTGTATGGAAGGATATGGGATTTTATGGGCTGTTTCTTTTATCGGGCTTAAAAGCGATCGATACCGGATATTATGAAGCTGCAACAGTGGATGGAGCAGGAAAAATGAAGCAGTTTTTTTCCATTACACTGCCTCTCTTAAGTCCATCCATGTTTTTCTGTATTATCATGGCACTGATCAATGCTTTTCAGCTGTTCCCACAGGTACAGATCATGACAGAGGGTGGACCAAACGGTGCAACACAGGTTATGGTAGAGAGAATTTATACTTATGGATTCAAGTACTTTAAGATGGGATATGCTTCAGCATATTCATGGCTTCTGTTTGTTATCATTTTTGCTCTGACGCTGGTTCAGATGAAATTACAAAATAAGTGGGTGCATTATGAATCATAATAAATTTGGAGAAAAGCTGAAAATTATTTGGAACTATGTTCTGGCATGCCTGATTGCAGTTATCGTGATGATTCCGTTTTTCTGGATGCTTTCCACTTCCTTTAAAAGTAAGGGAGCGCTGATGCAGATTCCGGTTGAATGGATCCCGAAGGAGCCTACGCTGGATGGATACAAAATGGTATTTTCAAGATTCCCATTCCTTAGGGCAATCCTGAACAGCTTCCTGATCACCTGCAGCTACACAGTGGTTACGATCCTTTCAGCATCCATGGCGGCATTTGCATTTACCAAGATACAATTTCCCTGCGCAAATGTGGTATTTAAGCTATATCTGGCATCCATGATGATTCCAACACAGGTGACCATGATCCCGCTGTTTGTGATCATGAATAATCTGGGACTGATCAATACCTATCCCAGTGTGATCCTGCCGTCGCTGTTCCGGGCTTTTGCTGTGTTTATGCTGGTACAGCAGATGAGAGGAATTCCCAATGATTACATGGAAGCTGCGCAGCTTGACGGTGCAGGTCTGTTCAGGATTTACAGGACAGTGATCCTTCCTCTTACCAAATCAGCGATTGCAACACTGACCATTACCACCTTTATGGAAAGCTGGAATGACTATCTGTGGCCATTACTTATGCTGAATGATAAGAATAAAATGACACTGACACTGGCATTAAACAGCTTGAACGGACAGTATGGTACAGAGTATAATATTTTAATGGCAGGAAGTTTACTTTCTATGATACCGATTATTGTTATTTATACTCTTGCTCAAAAATACTTTAAGGAAGGATTAATGGCTGGCGGCGTAAAGGGCTAGTCCGGGATGAAATTATGGTAAAAAAATACAGCTTTGGCAATCCCATTGAAACAGATGCAGTTGTAAAGGATATTGCAGAAACGGAATGGAAGGATGGCGTGTTCAGAAAAGTGGGTAATTCTTTTCATTATACACTCCGGCCGGATGAGATCATTTACGGTCTTGGCGAAAATGTACGTGGCATGAATAAGAGAGGCTGGCGGTATGTGAGTGAATGTGCGGACAATCCGAATCACTGCGAGCATACAAGCTCTCTTTATGGAGCACATAACTTTATCATGGTCGGTGACGGCGTGCAGAAAACCTGCGGTCTGTTTGTAGACACACCGGGCAGGGTCACCTTTGATGCCGGTTATACGGACATTGATGAGCTTTGTATCACTATGGAGGATGGAGATTACAAGCTTTATCTGATTGAAGGCGCATCCTATCCTGATGTGGTAAAGGAATTCCGTGAGCTGATCGGAAGAAGCTATATTGCACCCCGCTGGGCATTTGGATATGGACAGAGCCGCTGGAGCTACAATACCGCAGATGAAGTCAGAGAGGTTGCAGCAGAGTACAAAAAAAGAAATATCCCTATCGACAGTATTTATCTGGATATTGATTATATGGAACGGTACAAGGACTTTACCATTAACCGGGATACTTTTGCAGATTTCGAAGATCTGGTAGAGGAAATGAAGGAGCAGAACATTCACCTGGTTCCGATCATAGACGGCGGTGTAAAAAAAGAGGATGGCTATGATGTTTATGAGGAAGGAAAAGAAAAGGGGTATTTCTGTAAGGATGAGGATGGCGAGGACTTTGTCATCGGTGTATGGCCTGGCAAGTGCTGCTTCCCGGATATGCTGAATGATGAGGCCAGGGAATGGTTTGGCGACAAGTACCGGATCCTGATCGATAAGGGAATTGACGGCTTCTGGAATGATATGAATGAGCCGGCGATCTTTTATTCTGAGAAGCGTCTGAAAAAGGTCTTTGCCAAAATGGAAGAGTATAAAACGGCCAACCTGGATGTCAATACTTTCTTTGAAATGACAGATCTGATCGGTACGATCTCCAATAATCCGGAGGATTACGCTTCCTTCTATCATAATTATAAGGGAAAGCGTTACCGCCATGATAAGGTGCATAACCTGTTTGGTTACTACATGACAAGATCTGCTTCCGAGGCATTTGAACGTTATGTACCGGAGAAGAGAATCCTGCTGTTTTCCAGAGCATCCTATATCGGAATGCACAGGTCTGGTGGTATCTGGCAGGGGGACAATATGGCATGGTGGTCACATCTGAAGATGAATGTGAAAATGATGCCATCCCTTAATATGTGTGGCTTCCTTTACACTGGTGCAGATGTCGGTGGATTTGGTGCAGATACGACAGAGGATCTGGCTTTAAGATGGCTTGAATTCGCTGTATTTACACCTCTGCTTCGGAATCACTCCGCAAGAGGAACCAGAAGACAGGAGGTTTACCGGTTTTCCCATGTGCAGGACTTTGCGGATGTGATCGGTGTGCGTTATCAGATCCTTCCTTATATATATAGTGAATATATGAAAGCAGCGCTTCGAAATACCATGATGTTCAGCCCGTTGTCCTTTATTTACGGAGAGGATGCACTGGCAGGACAGGTGGAGGATCAGCTTTTGATCGGGGAAAATATTATGATTGCTCCGGTCTGTGAGCAGAATGCTTCCGGCAGAGTGGTATATTTCCCGGAGAGAATGAAGCAGCTTATCTTCAGAAAAGGAACCGTTGCAGAGGGGATTGTTTACGAAAAAGGCTTTGCCTATGTGGATATGCCGATGGGCAGTGTGAATATTTTCCTGAGAGAAGGATATCTTTTCCCGGTAGCAAAGGGCGGAAAGTGTGTAGAAGATGTTGATTTTGAAGACCTGACGCTGTATTCTTTTGGAGAAGAGATAAAACCGTATGAGTACTATCTGGACGATGGAGAAACCAAAGACTTTAATATAGAGTCACATGTCCGTATGCTGAGCTGTTAAATGACCGGAAGGCTGACAGCAGGTTTTGTCAGCGGAAGGGAGTTAAGCAGATGAGTGAAACCATAGTAACACTGAAAAAGGGAGAAGGCCGCACACTGAAAGCCGGTGGCATGTGGGTTTTTGATAATGAGATCGAAAGCATCATGGGACGTTTCGAAAACGGAAGCATCGTGACAGTACATGATTTTGACGGCTATCCTATGGGAAGAGGCTTTATCAACCAGAATTCCAAAATAAGGATCCGCCTGATGACCAGAAATGTAAATCAGGAAATTGACCACGAATTCTTAAGGGATCGTGTCAGAATGGCATGGGAGTACCGCAAGAAGACTGTTGATACGGGAAGCTGCAGGGTGGTTTTCGGAGAAGCAGATTTCCTGCCGGGACTTGTGATCGACAAATTTTTGGATGTGCTTGTAGTGGAATCCCTTGCGCTTGGCATTGACCGTTTCAAGCTGGAGATCGTGGAGCTGTTAAAGGAAGAGCTTCAGAAGGATGGCATAAGGATCCGTGGTGTCTATGAGAGAAGTGATGCCAAGGTAAGGCTGAATGAAGGCATGGAGCGGGTGAAGGGCTTCCTTTCTGAAGAGTTTGATACCAATGTTGAGATCGTTGAGAATGGTGTGAAATATCTGGTAGATGTGAAGGACGGACAGAAGACCGGATTTTTCCTGGATCAGAAACATAACCGTCTGGCGATCCAGAAGCTGTGCAAGGATGCCAGAGTTCTGGATTGCTTTACCCATACAGGCTCCTTTGCCCTGAATGCGGCGATCGCCGGAGCAAAAGAGGTTACCGGTGTAGATGCATCGGAACTGGCAGTGGAACAGGCTACGAAGAATGCAGCGCTGAATGGTGTACAGGACAGAGCGAAGTTCATCTGCAGGGATGTATTTGAACTGCTGCCGGAGCTTGAGAAGCAGGGAGAAAAGTATGATGTGGTGATTCTGGATCCTCCGGCCTTCACCAAGTCCCGTAATTCTGTAAAGAATGCAATAAAGGGCTATCGTGAGATCAATCTGCGTGCCATGAAGCTGGTAAAGGACGGTGGCTTCCTTGCTACCTGTTCCTGCTCCCATTTCATGACCTACGAGCTGTTTACCGAAACGATCGGGCAGGCGGCCCGTAACGTGCACAAGAGACTGCGCCAGGTGGAATTCCGGACACAGGCTCCGGATCATCCGATCCTCTGGGCAGCAGATGAGTCATACTATTTGAAATTCTACATTTTTCAGGTGGTTGATGAGAAGTAAGGACTGGAAAGTGGCGGTTTGGCTACGGTATTGAGACTTTTTTTGAAAAGGAAGCTATGATATTATTATCATGGAAGTAATGAACAGAGAGTAATCGAGAAAATTCGGTTGCTCTTTTTTATTGTGAAGGGGGTTACATGTGCTATAATAAGACAAATTAACAAATCGGAATTTGTAGAATTAGTAAATCTCGATTTTGGGAAATACAAGAATGTGTCTCATTAT
>ERZ1026860.78-NODE-78-length-73872-cov-54.015958_pt1 | contig 73872 bp, 59 predicted proteins | sample MGYA00380160_ERZ1026860 | MGnify/ENA primary metagenome ERZ1026860 (study PRJEB33269, sample SAMEA4719796) | human gut metagenome | biome: human-associated habitat; feature: organic feature; material: feces | place: Cameroon | collected 2013-10 ... | reverse complement strand
ACCCAACGCACGAACAAAGATAGTGGGTGGTCTTGCAATTTTTAGAGGAAATATAGGCAAAAAAATCATCACAAGAAAGAGTGTGACCCAAAAGCCTCTTTTTGGTCACACTCTTTTATACGGAAAAGCCGGAATATTCCGTCTAGAAATGGAATTTCTTGTGCTTCAGCCACAGGCCATAGACCTCGCTGACATTGCCGGCTGTGACGAATGACTTGATGTTCTCCCGTTTGAGATATTCCATAAGGTTAGAGAACTCCTCCTGAGTGAGAAGGGACTGGATCTCAATGCTTTTCTCACCGGTGTAGCCGCCGATGACCTCATAAAGGCTGCATCCTCGCCCCAACTGGTCTATGATGAAACGGCGGATCTTGTCATATTCATTCGAAATCACGCAGACCCTCTTGCGCTTGTTCAGGCTCGCGGTGAAGTAATCAACGACAAGTCCATTGATCCAAGTGCCGATGAGGCCGATGATCACCATCTTGAAGGGATTGATGGCGAAGGCCGTGCAGCAGATCACCGCCCCGGCGACCGAAACGGATGCGCCTATGTCGAAGTGAAGGTACTTGTTGACGATCTTCGCAAGGATGTCAAGTCCTCCCGTGGAGGCATTGATGTTGAACAGGATAGCCTGCGAAAGGCTGAGCAGGAGAACGAAACAGCAGAGGTCGAACCAGATGTCTCCCATCACGGATGTGGTGCCGGGCTCCATTAGAGACTCGTAAGGCATAACCCACGCCCAGAAATCCATCAGCGGGCCAAGAATCATAGCCGTATAGACCGTCTTGGCACCGAATTCCTCTCCGATCAGAAGCCACGCCAGAACCAACAGGATGGCATTGATTATGACCACAAAGAAAGACACCTTGATCTGGATGCCGAAAAAAGTCTCGCATATTCCCGAAAGGACTATGGACAGACCCGAAATGGTTCCGATGATCAATTTGCTCGGCACAAGGAAATAATAGACAGCCGCGGCGGCGACCAACATACCAAGGGTCATCACCACCACTTCCTTCCAGAATTTTCCGGTGGCCACCAGCCCTGCTACTTTTTGAATTTTTTCGTTCATTTTAGTGTTATACCAAAAACCGGGCGCAAAGTTAGGATTATTTTCCTATAATTGAATCCCTATTTTGACACTAATTCCCCAATTTACGGATAATCGTCCACACTTGAGTTCCGCAACGGTTCATCCCCCGGTCCGTCACCGCGCGAAGCGGCGGACAAGGGTGGCGAGGAGAATGAGGACGGCCATCAAGATTGAGAGACGTCCTATGAAGTCGCCGTGGATGACAAAGAAAGTCTTCTCGTCACTGAGACCGACCTTGCCGCTCAATGTCTCAGGCCGCCACCAGGACGTACTGGAAACGATTTTCCCTGACGGATCGATGATTGCGGAGATGCCGGTGTTGGCGCTGCGGGCTATCCAGCGTCGGGTCTCAATGGCACGGAGAGATGAATATGAAAGGTGCTGCCTGTAGCCGGGGGTGTCTCCCCACCAGGCATCGTTGGTGATCACGGTCAGAAGACGGGCTCCGTTACGGACATAGCGGGTGCAATATTCTCCATAGACAGACTCATAGCAGATGGCGCAGCCTACAGGAATGGTCTCCGAGACAGTAACATTTTCAGGAAGGGTCTCTCCGTCAATTGCCGATGAACCTGTTGAATCAGCAGCGTAGGTATATTCATTAAAATGCAGCGGACCTGTCTCTTTCTGGCCGACGCAACGCCCCATCACTCCGCCGAGCCAATCGTCTATCTTGCAGAAGAACGCCGGATAAGGTGTCATCTCCACCGCCACGACGAGCTTGCTTTTATGGAATATCTCCGGAAAACTGAACGCATCCAGCATCAAGGCGGAGTTGTGCGACTCCATCCAGACCCCGTTGCCGGCGCGGCGGGCAGTGTAGGATGGCCTGAGAGCCCTTTTCAGATATGTCCTCGAAGACGCTCCCACAAGCAGGTTGGCGTTCGGATGTCCGGCAAGGAACGAGGTGAATCTCTGCACGGTAGCACTGGAGGAAAGCGAGTTCGTCACCACATCGCCAGTAAATGTCTCCGGAGCGACCAACAGCACTGGAACACTGTCCGGAATATTCTCAAACTGGCTGATCAGCAACTCATTCTGTTCCTCCTGTGTCATTCCGCCGAACTTGTTGTACGGATCAATGTTCGGTTGCGCGATGACTACGTCAAGGGTCTCGTCACAAGGTTCCGGCTTCAGGAACGAAGACACGACCGGAGGGGCGATGAACAACGCCAAAGTTCCCAGCAAGGCCGCGGACTTAGCCTTGATATTAAAAGTCATCCAACGACCGCTCGCCAATGATTCCAGAATGCCGAACACGCTGAGATTAGCAGCCCAGACGAGAAGCGAGCCGCCAAGCGTCCCTGTATATTCATACCACTGGATCCACCCTGTCGTGCGCGCGAAAGCGTTGCCAAGCACGAGCCAAGGCCAGCTGATCTGCGCGCTGGTGAGGTACCACCGTTCCCACGCGATCCAGGCAAAAGCGAGGAATATGTAAGGAAGCGCCCCGCTGAGCCATTTTTTGCTCCAACGGAACAGTCCGAAGATGAGCGACATCTGGAAGGCGTTGGCAAGGATGGCGAATATTCCTCCGCCCACAGTCGCGTTGCAGACCCAGAAGGTCGTGGCGGCGTTCCACAGGACGAAACACAGGTAGTGCCACCAGCAGAACCCTTTCATCTCGTCTCCCGTGGCGATGTCCTCGGCCCAAAGAAGCGGCACAAAGGCGATCAACGACAACCAACCCGTCCCCGGAACCAGGAACGGAACGCTAAGCAACGCTGATGACAGTACAATCAGCAGAAATATTGTCAGTTTTCTGGACATAATCCGCAAAGATATGGAATCCGATCCGATTTTGAAATCAGATGAGCGTTAATCAGAACTTGAATTCCAGTCCGCACGTGACCACAAAGCGGTTGTCGTGCGGAACCTTCACCCCGTCCTTAATCTCATAGCGATGGGTCATTCGCCAGAACGCATCGATTCGTAAGACTCTGAATATGTTCGTGATACCGACTCCCATCTCCACATACGGCCTGTTCAGTTTGCCCATCTTCTCCGGGAAAAGCATCACCGAACCGGAATTCCCCTCCGCTATTATCCCGTTGTTCTCCTTCCTGACAGTACCGTACGCCGCCCTCAACGAAGCGACCTCCCTCCATTGAAGTCTCTTCAGAAGCGGGATCTTTCCAAGGAAGAAACCCTTGAAATTATGTTCCCAGAAGAGCGTGACCCAAAGGTCGGACGCGAACTCATAATAGTCCATACAGTTGAAGGAATATCTTGAGAATGTGTACGTTCCGTTCCCCTCGTGGATCTTCAGCATAGGGTACGGCACCCTTCCCACAATCGTTCCGGCGTTAAGGTCGAATTTAGAGAGTCCGACAGGAGGGATCGGCAGCACGTAGTGAACCGACACCTCGGGGCGGAAATAAGTATATTCATTCTTCCCTATTCCTTTCATCGAGGCGATCAGATCCATTGTCACCACCGGGTATTTAGAATATAGGTAATGTTTGTCGAAGGTCGCCCTCGTCACGATCTCATCCTTCGAGAAACGCAGTTGCAGATGCGCCTGGTTGTACCCGACCGAATTGAAGCGGTACCCTCCCGGCGAGACCATCGGCACGAACACATTGGAGAAGATCCTGCGGCTTTCCAGCGAGAATATCGTGTTGAATCCCTGCGACCATTCCTGCTGCCAAGACAGTGAGTAGTCATTCACCATACTCATTTTCTGGCTATTGGCCTTGGCCAGCACGGATGTCATAAGGCTTCCGTTACCATAGACCGACGGCCCTTTGCCCAACTGCATAGCGTCGTGCTTGTATGACAATGCCAGCTTGCTTGTCGGCTGGGTGTTGAACATATATTCAAAGGTGCCTCCACCCTTGAGGGTATGGTCCTTGAAGCCGTAGGCCGCATACCCCATCAGACGGAACTTCCGGCTGAGCTTGTTCGTGGTGCGCAGACCGAGCTGCACCCTGTCCCCCTCCAGCTCATTGAAGCTGTACAATGAAGAATATGGTCCGAGCCCGACATATTTTAGATTAAGGAAACCGTTGACAAGCATCTCGGCCAAGGCATAGACATCCTTGTAAAAAGGAACGTTCTTGATAGAGTCCACCATATTGTAGATACCCTGTTCCTTATCGCTCAAAGGGAACGGCCGTGCGCTCTGCCAATATGACTCATCATTGTTCATCACATCCTTACCGGCCTGAACCTGCGAGTTGATGTCATCCTTGTCCTCCTTGAGGGTCGTGACGAAGTCCGGGTTGGAATAGTCTATCTGCCTGTTGCCCAGGAAGGAGACCAGTTTGGAGGAATCCCGCATCGTCACTGAGAAGTCAACGTACATCCTGTCCTGCTTGTAGAACCAGGTGGAATCAGGAAGCCGGCGGTTCTCCACATCTATCGTCATATCCCTCACCCAGTTGACGTTGGATCCTTTCTTAAGCCTCACGTGGATGTCACGCAGGGCATAGTCCGCTGCGTCGATGGACATCTCCCCGTCGAATGTCGGGGATGACACCCATTTCGAAGGATGGAACCTCACCTTGTAGGTCTTGCGCCCCTCAACCTGAAGGCTGTCAACAAGATAGTAGTTGTAGTATGTCGTGCCGACGGACGACAGTGGGGATGGGATCTCGATCTGAAATATGTTGATGTAGTTGTCGTAGAAGTTTGTCTTCACGTACATATTGCCGGTGAACTGGGCCAGTACCGGATCGTTCTCCACTCCGGAAATCCTTGTGGCCTTTATGATCTCCCTGTTGGACGGGGGATCCTTGCGGTGATAGTACTTCGAGGTGGACTCGGAAATAAGCACCGGCAGATAAGGCTGTCCGGAGACAACCGAGGTGTCCATATAGTCATAGACAAACTTGAAGCTCTTGGGGAGCATCTTCTTGATCATCCGGTTCTCCGGATTGGTCAGGTCAAGCTCCATCTTGGTGTACACATCGCAGCTGTACCTCGGCCTTCGTTCCGGATTGTTGCGGACCTTGGCCTCGTCAATCTTCCTCAGAATCGAGCGGATGTAGCTGTCGTCAGGCTTCACTACCGCAGCGCTAAGCTCATCCACGATAGGCTTCAGGATAAACACCACCTCGTTGAAGCTGTGAGGTGTAACCTTCTTGATCTGTTCCTCGTACCCAAGGATTGAAGCGGAAAGTTCCGTGAGGGAATCGACTCTCGTCTCCAGAAAGAAATTGCCGTCAAGGTCGGCCGAGACTCCGACCGTGGAGTTGCGGAAATATATTCCCGCGAAAGGCACTCCTTCTCCCGTGGACGCGTCCAACACCCGCCCTTTCACCTTTGTAGCCTGAGCGGAAGCGTCAGTCAGGAAAAGGGTCGTCAGCAGAATGGTCACAGATAGGATTCGTAGAATATGTCTTAAGCCTGATGTCATTTTCAGTCAATTGTCCAATCATCGGATCCTGTCAATCTTCAGCTGCTGGATTTTGTACCGGTCACCGCAGTTGCTGACAAAGATCGTGACTTCAAAAACTTCTCCTCCGGCGTTAAGATACCCCAAGGCGTACTTGGAATTGGATCTGGAAGCCGTGTGGCTGATCTCGAACGAACGGGGAGTGTGGTTGTCAAAGAAGGCCTTCAGGATTTGCTTCGCCTGATTCTTGCTCGAATCGTTGGTTGTGGACATTATCGTGATCTCCAGATTGTCCGCGAACCAGGCGGACAATCTTTCCGCGTCACCCTGCCCAAGATATTTAGCGATCGGGACAAAGACATCATAACTGTCGGAGGCGGCATTGGCGCCGACTCCGAAAAGCAAAGCGGAAACCGCTATGAATATCCTTGCGAAAGTCCTCATAACGAAGCGCGTTTAGTTGCAAATACCGAGCCACTTTCTTATTTTTGCACCTATGAAAATCAGCTTGCTTACAGTCGGCAGGACCGACATCGCTTGGGTACGGGAAGGTTTGGGGACATATTCATCCAGACTCTCCCACTATGTGCCGTTCAGTGTCATCGAGATTCCGGAACTGAAAAACGTCTCCGCCCTCAGCAAGGCACAGATCAAAGAAAAGGAGGGCGAGTTGATCCTTAAGAGTGTCAAGCCGTCCGACAGGGTGATTCTTCTGGACGAGCGGGGCAAGGAGTACAGATCTGTCGAGTTCGCCGGTGAAATCGAGCGGATGATGGCCGGTGGTGGCAAAGATATTGTATTCATCATCGGCGGAGCCTACGGGTTTTCCGACGCGGTCTATGCCAGAAGCGACGGGAAGTTGTCCCTCTCAAGGATGACATTCTCGCACCAGATGGTCAGGACCATATTCACGGAACAGCTCTACAGGGCATTCACAATCATAAAAGGGGAACCTTACCATCACGAATGAGCAAAAGAAGGTTTGGCATACGGGACTGCATCATTTGGGGATTTCTGGCGTTCGCCGTCATCCTCCTTGCCTTCTCATTGTCCGTAAACAAGCTTCCCGGCAACACCGAAAGGGCCGCCGCCGAAATCAGCAGGACAGTCAGCAAAAGGATGCACATCCTTGATGAATATATCGGTTCGGCCCTGTCGGCGGACCGGAGGATATGGGCTGGACAGGATGATGTGCCGGAGGATATGGTCATCTACCGCTACATAGACGACACCCTCCAGTCCTGGAGCAACCAGTTCCCGGTGAGGAACGACGACATCGGCTCCAGAATCGTGTTCCCAAGGCTCTCAAAACCAAGGGAAAGCCTCTACTCCCCTCTCGCCGAGGTGACGCGCGAGGTCTCGTTCGTCAATTACGGGCAGAAATGGTATCTCGTCAAGGCCGAGGACCTTGGAGCCAGAAAGGTGATAGCTGGACTTGAGATCGTGGATTCGATGTCGGACAAGAGTCCGAACGGAGTCAACAAAAGGCTTGGGCTCGGCAGGAACTATGCCATCGTACCTCTGTCGGAAAGCAGCGGCTCGGCCGTGACCCTCGACGGCAGGCCGGTGTTCAAGATCGTCGCGAACTCAATGGCGGGGCGGTCTGTCACGGCACACTCAACTATGATCTGGTTCGCCATCGTGTGCTTTGTCATAGCGTCCCTGCTGCATCTGTCCGGAAAACGGAGCCTCAAGCGGCTGCTGCTTGTCCTGGCCGGTCTTCTGGCGGTGATCACGGCAGCCTATTTCTGGGGCGAGAACATCAAGAACAGCTCCAGACTGTTCTCCCCTACCGTCTATGCCGACGGCCAGCTGTTCAACTCCTTGGGTGTCGTGCTGATCGCGTCGATGCTCATCGTGCTGTGCGTATGCTGCATATTCGTGACCAGAAACGACATCTACAGAAGAATCCTCCGGTCACGGCACAGCAAGGGCACACTGTGGACATATGCGATCCTGATTTTCCTGCTGATGGCCGGTGTGTTTGTCTATGTCCACATTATTTTCCGCAGCATCATACTCAACTCCAACATATCCCTTGAGCTGTACAGACTTAATGATCTGAATATATTCAGCCTGATTGTCTATCTGATGCTCACGGGGCTGCTGCTGACCATTCCTCTGCTCACCCAGATGCTTATGCCGGCGCTGAAGAAGCTGACGGGCATAAGGCACGATATGTTCTCGGCCGGTGGCCGGGCTGTCACGGCTATAATATTCGCCGCCTACCTGGTGACTGTCGCCGGAACTCTCGGTTTCCGCAAGGAAAAAGACAGGGTGAACGTCTGGGCGAACAGGCTCTCCATAGAAAGGGACATCAGTCTGGAGTTGGATCTGAAGCGTGTCGAGGACAAGATCGCAACCGACCAGCTGATCGCCGGTCTGTCGGTTCTAAAGAACAGCAACAGCATCATTCTGAACAGGATAATCGAAAGCTACCTGTTCAGGGTCGCGCAAGACTACGACGTGATGGTGGATCTTTTCCCGGAAAGCGAGAAAGACCAGAAGGCGTTCGCGTTTTTCACGAAAATGATTTCCAGCGGAACTCCGATTTCCGAAGGATCCAGATTCCGGTATATGCGAGACGCCAATGGCCACAGCCTGTACACCGGCAGCTTCGCCTATTATAATTATGGTAGCGGGGTCACGATGATGCTTCTGCGTGTCTCGCCGAAGTCCAACCGCGAGAACAAGGGCTACGCCCGGATTCTGGGATATTCAGCGCCCGGGGACGTGCTCATTCCGGCAAGATATTCATACGCCAAGTATTCCAACAAGACGCTTTCCTCCTACAAGGGAAACTATTCCTACCCTACGATTGTGGACGCAGAACTTGAGGAGGAGATCAACAACGCGGAGGACGGAGTTGTAAGGCTCAATGAATATACCCACTTCGTGAACAGGGTCTCCGACAACGACCTTATCATCGTCTCCAGACCGACCACTGAGAATTTCAATTACTTCGTCGCATTCCTTTTCCTGACACTGATCTTCTATTTCTGCCTTACCCTTCTCACTCTCACCCGCATACATCCGAGAAAAAGGGAAAGGAACTACTACAAGTCCAGGATCAACTCGGCGATGATGCTCGCCCTGATAATGACTCTGATCGCCCTTGCGACCGTCAGCGTGCTGTTCGTGTACAGAAGGAACAACGCCAATCTGAAGTCCTCTATGGCGGACAAGATCAACACGCTTCAGACCCTGCTTCAGGCAAGATGCCGTTTCGCCCAGGATTACACGGACCTGAACACCCAGGAGGCGGCCAACCTGATCGAGGACATCAGCAACACGATGAAATCCGACATCACCCTCTACACCACAAACGGGAAGGAATTCAGGTCCACCACTCCGGAGGTGTTCGATATGATGCTTCTCGGGACAAGAATGAACCAGAAAGCCTTCGAAAGCATCATCTACAAGAACAAGAGGTATTATATCGGACGGGAGGACATCGGCTCCAAGCAGACATATTTCCTGTATGCGCCTGTGTTCAACGCACAAGGCAGGATGATCGCTATTATGTGTTCCCCGTTCACCGATGAGAGTTTCGACTTCAAGTCAGAGGCCGTGCTGCACTCGCTCACCGTGATCACGGTATTTATGATCCTGCTGCTGCTCGCCAGGTTCATCACGGCCACGGCCGTGGACAAGATGTTCAAGCCGCTCTCGGAGATGGGACGCAAGATGAACGAGGCCAGCATCAACAATCTTGAATATATCGTATATGAGAGGGACGATGAGGTCGCGCGTCTTGTCCGAGCCTACAACCTGATGGTTCACGACCTGTACAACTCCACAAAGAAACTGACACAGGCCGAGAGGGACAAGGCGTGGGCGACGATGGCCCGTCAGGTAGCGCACGAGATCAAGAATCCGCTCACCCCTATCAAGCTTCAGATCCAAAGGCTTATACGCTTGAAGAAGAACGGGAATCCAGTCTGGGCCGACAGGTTCGACGAGATCTCCGAGGAGGTGCTCAGGCAGATCGACCTGCTGGCCGACACCGCCAACGAGTTCTCCACATTCGCCAAGCTCTACACCGAGGAGCCTGTCGAGATTGATCTGGATAGGCTGTTGAAAGAGGAGATCGATCTGTTCGACAGCAGGGACAACATCAAGTTCTCGTATATGGGGCTTGACAACGCCACCGTGAGTGGGCCGAAACCTCAGCTTACACGAGTGTTCGTCAATCTCATCAACAACGCTGTTCAAGCCATTGAGAACGCGCAGACGGAGGCTCGCGAGAAAGGAGAGGAGCCGCCTCTCGGCAGGATTGTGGTCTCTCTCAGGCTTTCCAGCAAGGACGGTTACTACGACATCGTGTTCGAGGACAACGGACCAGGGGTCAGCGATGATAACCGGGCAAAACTGTTCACGCCAAACTTCACGACAAAGAGCAATGGCACCGGTCTCGGACTGTCAATCTGCAGGAATATCCTTGAGAAATGCAACGGCGAGATCTTCTACTCCAAGTCATTCGCTCTCAAGGGGGCCTGCTTCACTGTCCGCTTCCCGAGGAATTAGGGGATGTTGATCCACAACGGGCTGGTCAATGAATATGTCAGCGTCATCAACGTAATCTGCATCAAAAGATTAGAAGCAATGCGCAAAGGATCAATGCGCAGGCCAGAATAATGTCTATGAGACGGCCATATTTTTCGGTCAGGCTGTTCAGCCACGAACCGGCCACAAGCCAGACAAGATTCGCCACCGGTCCAGCCAGAACCAGCATCACAGCCACCTTGGCAAGTTCCACAAGAGAACTTGAATATGGCAGCACAAACGTACTGAGGGCTGTAAAGCAGAACATCCAGACCTTGGCGTTGGTAAGCTCTATGACAAAACCCGTCCAGAATGTACAGGACTTGGCCATCTCATCCTTTGGCTTGCCGGAACGAATGATGATCATCACCGCAAGGCAAACCATATAGAGAGCCCCGGCGTAGGCAAGCCACTTGGCGTACCGTCCAAGAAAATCGCCAAGATAATGCGTGATCAGAAGGATCGCCGTGTCGATCACGGCGAATCCTCCGAGGAATCCCCACCAGATCCTCATAGCGTTCCGCCTTCCGAAGTGGATTCCGGAATGGAACGCACACAAGTTGGACGGCCCCGGCGTGTAGCCCAGGGCCAGAATATAGAGCAGAAGCGACGGAAGCATCTGATGAGGCATATTCAGTACAATTTAGAAGTTGCTTTGATTGTTTATTTGAAGGTTTTTCACCTCAAAGAACATTTTAAACAAATCATAAAAGCTTCTTAAGTCTGACTTCAACGAACAGCGGAAGATGGTCCGAAGCGTGGGTAACGTCACCGTTCCTGAATTCCGTGCAGACCTCTGATTTCAGGACTTTGACCTTGGCGCCATTGTTAAGAAGCATAATATAGTCTATGCAGGCGACCGGTTTGTCAGACGGGAAGGTAGGCTCCAGCTTTGAAAGGATTGTCCAATCCTTAAGCAGAACCTTGAGCGGATTGCTGTCCGGATCCGAATTCAAATCCCCGCACAGGAACACAGGCTTGCCGCTTTCTGAATATTTCGCCTTCAGGGTCTCGCTTATCTGACGGGCCTGATCCGTACGAGCCGCATCGGAGACGTGGTCAAGATGAGTCGATGCGAAGACATAGCGTTTTGTCTCAACCACCACGCAGACACGAGGCTCCGCGCCGACCCCGATCGGCATATTGATGGCATATTCATCAATCACTTCGTCATTGGTCACAAGCCCCTCCCCGTATGAGCCGCCAACATATGGCATCGCCCCACGGTAGGCATAATGCCATTCATCCCCCAAACACTCCGCCAGATGCTTGGTCTGGTACACATTGTGTCTGCGGTTGCAGCTGTCCTGCTCGTTTATGGCCACAGCCTGCGCGCCTTTCTCCCTGATCATCGCGGCCACTTCAGGAGCGCTGTCGTCAGTGTACTTGGAAAACACACCGACATTGTAGGTCATAAGCTTGACGGATGTACATCCGCACGGCAACAGGCAGCACGCCGCCGCCACAAAAAGAATCCGGCTAAAAGACAATCTCATAACAATAGATGAATTAATACACTAAAATAGTCAGAATATTCCACATCTCCAAATAACGCAAAAGAGACCCGCCGTCGTGGCGGGCCTCCTTTGTAGCCCCAATAGGAATCGAACCTATATTTAAGGTTTAGGAAACCTCCGTTCTATCCGTTGAACTATGAGGCCATTAGTTTTCTACCGAAGAGACTACTCCGCGCTCTTCTCGATGATCTGACGACCTCTGTAGTAACCGCACTCAGGGCAAATGTGATGATACATCACTGTTGCGCCACAGTTAGGGCAGGTAGCGAGAGTCGGAACCGGAGCGAAATCGTGGGTCCTTCTCTTGTCTCTTCTCTGTTTAGAGACTTTGTGTTTCGGATGTGCCATAGTTAATTATTCTTTAATTTATTATTTCACTTTATCCATCAGATCCTTCAGTGACGCGAACGGCAACGAAGCATCCTTACCTTGGGAATCCTCCCCTTGCTCATCTTCAGAACTCAGATATCTCACGGCATCAGGGTTACATTCTCCTTCCGGATGAACCCTTTGCACTGGAAGCGACAGGCACACATAGTCATAAACTATCTGCCCAAGATCCAGATCCGCATCAGATTCCGGAAGCCAAACAATCTCCCTCTCACCTTCTTCCGCATCGCTGCTGTCAGCCGGCTCCTGACCAAACTTTACGCTCAGGCGGAACCCAGTCTCGACCGGAAGTCTCAGATCCTCAAGGCATCTGTCGCAAGCCACAACCAGATCACCTATGACATCACAGTCAATCCCGATGAAATGACCTGACTTCTCAGCGGAAACCTCAACTTCCAGATCCGCAGCCAATATCTCTGAATTCTCAAAATGTTCAAAGAACGTCTTCCCTACCCTCCAGCGGAATTCCTTCCGTCCTTGGGGCAATCCATTTATAGGAACAGTCAAATTATCTTCCATCGATCCAGTAAACAGATTTAAGGGTTGCAAAGGTATAAAAAATTTTCCGAATATAAAATCTTTTCGCAAATAGTTTGTCTATTCATCATCTCCGGAGTTGCCGGAACGCTTCCTGTCCATCGGGTCAAGAAGAATCTTGCGCATCCTCAGATGATGTGGAGTCACCTCCACAAGCTCGTCTTCACGAATATATTCAAGCATTTCCTCCAAAGACATCTTCACAGGCGGCGGCAGCACGACCTTATCATCTGAGCCGGCGGCGCGCACATTGGTGAGCTTCTTCGTCTTGCAGATGTTGATGTTGAGATCTCTCTCCCTCGTGTGCTCGCCAACAACCTCGCCACAATAGATGTCGTCACCCGGATCGATGAAGAACTTGCCCCTGTCCAGAAGCTTGTTCATTGAATATGCGATCGCGGTTCCCGTCTCAAGGGAAACGAGCGAACCGTTGGTACGGTTCTCGATCTCACCCTTGTAAGGCTGGTACTCCTTGAACCTGTGCGCCATAATGGCCTCGCCCTGGGATGCTGTAAGGAGGTTGCTTCTGAGCCCCATAAGTCCACGGGTAGGAATATCGAAATTCAGAAGCGTCCTGTCACCCCTCGGCTCCATATGCAGAAGAGCGCCCTTCCTGCGGGTGGCAAGTTCGATCGCCGCGCCGACAAACTGCTCCGGGACCTCGATCGAGAGATCCTCGATAGGCTCGCAGCGCTGTCCGTTGATGGTCTTGTCCAGCACCTTAGGCTGGCCTACCTGAAGTTCGAATCCCTCACGGCGCATCTCCTCGATGAGCACGGACAAGTGAAGCACACCACGTCCATAGACCACGAACGAATCAGCGTTCAGTCCCGGCTTTACCTTGAGGGCCAGATTCTTCTCAAGTTCCTTGTCAAGACGTTCCTTGATGTGTCTGGAAGTCACAAACTTACCGTCCTTTCCGAAGAACGGGGAGTTGTTGATTGTGAAGAGCATACTCATCGTAGGCTCGTCGATGGAGATCGGAGGAAGAGCCTCCGGATTCTCGCTGTCAGCGATCGTGTCACCGATCTCGAAACCGTCAATGCCCACGACCGCGCAGATGTCACCGCACTGGACACTGTCCACATTGGCCTTTCCAAGGCCATCGAAGACCATAAGCTGCTTGATCTTATGTTTCTCAACAACGTCATACCTCTTGCAGAGGCTGACCTGCTGTCCGGTCTTGAGCTCACCACGGGTAAGCTTGCCGACAGCGATACGTCCGACGTATGGGGAATATTCAAGTGAGGTCACCTGAAGCTGTGGTGTACCCTCAACGATCTTTGGAGCCGGAATCTCGGCGAGGATGGCATCCAGAAGAGGGGTGATGTCCGATGTCGGGTTCTTCCAGTCATCCGACATCCAGCCCTGCTTGGCGCTGCCGAAGATCGTTTTGAAATCAAGCTGCTCATCGGTGGCGTTCAAAGAGCACATCAGATCGAAAACCTCTTCCTGAACCTCGTCCGGACGGCAGTTCGGCTTGTCCACCTTGTTGACGACCACGATAGGCTTCTTGCCAAGTTCAAGGGCCTTCTGAAGCACGAAACGGGTCTGAGGCATACAGCCCTCGAAAGCGTCCACCAACAGAAGCACGCCGTCCGCCATATTCAGAACCCTTTCAACCTCACCTCCGAAATCGCTATGGCCCGGAGTGTCTATAATGTTGATCTTGACACCCTTATAGGTGACAGACACGTTTTTCGCGAGGATTGTGATACCTCTCTCTCTCTCGATGTCATTGTTGTCGAGGATCAGCTGGCCCAGATTCTCTGGCTGACGCACCAGATTTGCCTGGTAGATCATCCTGTCCACAAGGGTCGTCTTGCCGTGATCGACGTGCGCTATGAGCGCGATGTTCCTAATATCTTGCATATACCGTAAAAAAATCTTGCAAAATTACAGATTTTCAACGGAAAACCGAAAAATTACAGGATTTTTTTGATTACCAATTATCCGTCCTGAACGGAATGACCGGCAGTCCACGGCGACCAGTAAGGTTGCCGATCTGGAAATCCCGGAAGCAGTAGCGCACGGCCACTGGAGCCGGAACCTTGTCACTCTTCACCACAAGATTCTTCCAGCCGGATCCCTTGCGGACCTCCGCCGGATAGAACACACGGTCTTCTCCCGCGACCTCGAATCCTACAATCTCCCTCCAAGGACTGAACCCGTTCTCATCGTTGTAAAACGAGATCTCTATTTCATTTCCTCTTATAACATAATCCTTGTAACGTGACCCCTCGAATGGAATATAACTCATACCATAAGTCTGATTCAGAGCCAGATACGACAGGCGCTGTCCCACCTCTTTCTTCTTGCAGGGATGGATCTGGTCATATTCATAAGGATAGGCAAGGTCATTCGTGGTGACTATTCCGCTGTTCGGGATCAGCTCCACCGCCTTGTGCTGCGCCTCGCGGATCCGTGCGCCGGAAGTGCCGTCGCCGCCATAGACATAAGGCGCCAGCTCTACCTCGTAGAACGGAAGCTCACCCTGTCCCCAGAGATCTCTCCAAACCTTCACCATAGCCGCAAGCCTTTCGGCATAGTATTGCGGGAATCCGGCGTTCGTCTCCCCCTGATACCAAATGAATCCTTTCAATGTGTAGTTGCGGATCGGGTACAGCATTCCGTTGTACATAATAATCGGGCTATGGTAGTGGTACCATCCTCCCGGTTCCCTCTTGGAGGCGTACTGCCCTGACGGCAAAGTGTTCTCTGGGTATGAATATACCACCTCTTTCGGCAGCCAGCTTTCCACCGCCGATCCGCCCCAGTTGCAGGACACAAGCCCCACAGGCACATCCAGGACCGAGTTCAGCATCTTTGCGAAATGCCAGCCGACAGCGGTGAACCATCCGGCCGTCTCCGGAGTGCTCACCTGCCAGGTTCCCTGTACGGTGTCCTGAGGAGTCTCCGCGCCTGTCTTAGGGATTTTCACAAGACGGATCTTATCCCTATACTGTCCTGACAAAGCCACTTCTTCAAGCGCTCCCTCGACCGGGCAGGAACCGAAACCGTCCAGCGGCATCTCCATATTCGATTGCCCACCGCACAGCCAGACCTCACCCACCAACACATCAGAAAGGGTGACGCCGCCATCCTTGTCCGCGACGGTTATTGAATATGGGGTATAACCCGCAGTGGGAGTCTTGACGGCGAGTTTCCAGTTTCCCTGCCTGTCAGCCTTCACTGAATATTCCTCCGTGGCCCAGGAGACTTTCACCGAAACCTTTGAAGACGGGGCCGCCTTGCCCCAAAGATTGGCGTCGGAATTCTGTTGGAGGACCAGATGGTCACTGAGGATCTGAGGAAGCCACACCTTGGCCTCCAAGTTGGCGGCAGCGATGGTACCCGCCGTGATAACTGTCAGGATTGACTTTAAGATTCTGTGGTTCATCGTCTGATATTTTTTTCCAAGAACCCCGTCACCAATGGTGTCAAGGTACCTCTTACAAATATATTAATAAAGTCAGAACTTCCGAAGTTTTCTTCGCATATTGGAAAATCAACATCATTATTGGTTATCTTTGTATCATATTAAATTGTATAGTATGGCGAACAAACTTTGGGACAAAGGATTCAAGGAGGACGAGAGGATCGACGCGTTCACGGTGGGAAACGACCGTGAACTGGATCACGAACTCGCCCCTTATGACATAATGGGCACTATGGCCCACATCACGATGCTGGAGAGTGTAGGACTTCTCTCCAAAGAGGATCTGGACAAGCTTCTGCCTGTGCTGAAGGAGCTATATTCATCAGCCAGCAAGGGAGAGCTCTACGTGGAGGACGATGTGGAGGACATCCACTCGCAGATCGAGCTTATGCTGACGCGCAAGTTGGGGGATGTCGGGAAGAAAGTCCACACAGGGCGTTCCCGCAATGATCAGGTGCTGGTGGACTTGAAACTCTACGCCAGAGCGGAGATCGAGAAGACCGTGCATAAGGTCGAGTCGCTTTTCAGGACGCTTCAAGAGGCAAGCGAGAAGTACAAGGACGTACTGATTCCCGGCTACACCCACCTGCAGGTGGCTATGCCGTCCTCGTTCGGGCTTTGGTTCGGGGCCTACGCCGAGAGCCTTTGCGATGACCTCAGTATAATGAAAGCGGCCTGGGATGTGGTGAACCTCAATCCGTTGGGATCCGCCGCCGGCTATGGATCATCAGCACCGCTCAACAGGACTATGACAACGGAACTGCTTGGTTTCGAGGACCTGGACTACAATTCGGTATATGCGCAGATGACCCGGGGAAAGATGGAACGGGCCGTTGCGTTCGCATATTCATCAGTCGCTGAGACCGTGGGGCGGCTCGCTATGGACGGTTGCCTGTTCTCCAGTCAGAACTTCGGGTTCATCCATCTGCCGGACGCTCTGACCACCGGCTCCAGTATTATGCCGCACAAGAAAAATCCGGACGTGTTCGAGCTCGTGCGGGCGCACTGCAACAAGCTTCAGGGCGTACCTAACACAATCCGCCTCATCACCGGCAACCTGCCGAGCGGATATTTCCGGGATATGCAGATCCTCAAGGAAGTCTTCTTCCCTATATTCAAAGAAATGAACGACTGCCTCGACATTGTTGAATATGCAGTCCGCGGGATGGAGGTCGTCACCGATGCGATGGAAGATCCGAAGTACCGGCTGGCGTTCAGCGTGGAGGAGGTCAACCACTTGGTGGAAAACGGGGTGCCGTTCAGGGATGCCTACCGTCAGGTCGCTGATTCCATCAGGCAAGGAACTTTTGAATATCACGGTTCGCTCCATCACACCCACGAGGGGTCTATCGGGAATCTCTGTACAGACCGCATCGCCGCCAAGATGTCCAGGATCATCGCGGGATTCGGGTTCGGGAAGGTTCACGCGGCGGTTTCTGCGCTTACTTCGGCTGATTAGTCTCTATAACAATTCGTTGGGGTGGGAATCCAGAGAGCCTCTAACCTGAATTTTTCACGTTACAAAAATTCAGAATAGAGGCTCTCTGGATTTTCCGCGAAAGCACATACAATTCAGACCGACACTACAATGCAAGTCCTTCTTATCTACTGATTTATTATCACTGATAAGGTTTAGTCCTAATCTTACGCCGGGATGCTCAATATGAGCCCACGGGAGCATCAGAATGACGTAATCAGTAAATAACACGTTTTCAACTTATTACAAAACGCCTCCGGTCATTATGGACTAGCAGCGATTCATAATCATCTAAAACTCAATCGGTAGCACAAAACAGCCTCAACATCTCACAGTTCCAGTCCATCAAGAAGAGCAACGTAGGTTTCAATTCCGTCAGCGATTTCGTCCAAGCGGATATATTCATTGGCGGAATGGGATCGGGCGGAGTCGCCGGGGCCGATCTTGAGGGTCGGGAAATGGCAGAGGGCCTGGTTGCTGGTGGTCGGGGAGCCGAACGGCTCAAGGCCTAAGGAGAGACCTCGGACCACGGCGGGGTGATCCAACGGAAGATGCGAGCTGCCGATTCTGGTGGAACGTTCCTTGACCTCGCACGAGACGGAGGACTTGATCATCTCCAGAAGTTCCGGATTGGTGTACATTCCGTTCGGGCGCACGTCCACCACGAACGTGCATCTGTCCGGAACGACATTGTGCTGGGTTCCGGCATTGATCTGCGTGACAGACATCTTGACGGCGCCAAGGAAGTCAGACACTCGGTCGAAACTATGGTTTTTGAACCACTGAATATCCTCGATGGCCTTGTATATCGCATTGACACCCTCATTTCTGGCAGCGTGGCCGCTCTTACCGTAGGCCGCGCAGTCCAGCACCATCAATCCCCTCTCGGCTACGGCCATCCTCATCCCGGTCGGTTCGCCCATCACCCCGAAATCAATACGGCCAAGTTCCGGCAGGATCAAGTCAAGGCCACCTTTCCCGCTCACCTCTTCCTCAGCGGTGGCGGAAAAGATCAGCCTGTACGGCTGCTCCTTCTGAATGAGTCTTAAATATGTCTCCAGAAGCGCGATCAGGGATCCGCCGTCATCGTTGCTGCCAAGACCGTACAGACATCCGTCCTCGATATTGGGCGTAAACGGGTCACGGGTATAGCCTGAGGCCGGTTTCACTGTGTCGATGTGGGCGTTAAGCAATATGGTCGGCCTACCGTCCGCCGGACTGGACTCCACCCACAGATTGTTCCCTGATCTCTTGACCGCGAAGCCTTCGGTCAACATCCAACGTTCCAGGAAGTCGGCCACAGCTCCTTCCTCCCTGCTGAAGGAAGGAATCCGGATCATATTCTTCAAAAGATCTATCGTGTCCATAAAGTGTATATCTTTATTTTTTAATATTTTAGACAATTTTCCTTAGTCGAATCCAACTAAAGAGAACGTGCCAATTCAAAGTCCTTCAATCCGCTATGTAGCACCAGTTGATTATCAGCCAGCGACACGTAACGTACTCACAACCAACACAATGCGTCTTCACCTTCGGTATAATCCAGCTAAAGGGAGCTCTTTTATTCAAAGTAAATCAGGCACTTGCACACCACTCGTTGATTATCAGCAGGTGAATGATAACCTATTCACTATCAATGGAAAGTACTCCTACCTTTAGGGTAAACTGCCCAAAGGAGAAGCCTCAATCAACCGAATATCACCACATTACATTTCACGGATTTAATATCACCCACTCACTTGCCAATACAAATGTACATAAAAGCTGAGTTTTTTAATAAACGCCAATAATAATTCGGTAAAGATTTTAGTTTTAACGATTACTTAGCACAGTTTTATGTACATTTGTACTTATGGATTTAGGAACACTTAACAGACAGCAGAGAGAGGCGGTGACCTCTACGGAAGGACGGGTGCGGGTCGTGGCCGGAGCCGGATCGGGAAAGACCAAGGCTCTTACCTATCGGTACGCTTACATCGTCAACGAACTGGGCGTGGAACCAGCCAACATTCTGTGCCTTACCTTCACGAACAAGGCGGCTCAAGAGATGAGGAGCAGGATCACTCAGCTTGTTCCGCCAGGGTACACGAACGACTTTGTCTGCACGATCCACGGGTTCTGCGTAAGATTCCTGCGTGAGGAGATCCACCGGCTCGGCTACCCGAAGAACTTCCAGATCCTGGACGAGGAGGATATGAAGTCACTGGCCCGGCAGGTGCTGACGGAAAACAACACGGAACGAAGCGTGAAAACGGTGCGGCAGCTTCTTGAGGCTCTTGCCGGAACCAAGGCGGCTGAGCCTTACGTTCAGCAGTACATTGTCCCGACCTCACCGGTCACCGGCAGGACTGACCTTCCGCTCAGTGTCCAGCTTCTGTACAAGCAGAAGGACAAGATGGCGCTCGACTACGATGACCTCATACAGTTCACCAGGCATATTCTTCAGACATATTCAGAGGTAAGGGAGAAGTGGCAGGAAAGGATGAACTATGTGATGCTGGACGAGGCGCAGGACTGCAACGGCGGCGACTGGGAGATTGTAGAGACGTTGTCCGATAAGTGCGGCAACCTGTTCATAGTCGGAGATCCGGACCAGTCCATTTACGAGTGGAGAGGAGCAAAACCTGAGAGGTTTCTGGCGTTCCAGGCCGACAAGGACATCATTCTGGATGAGAACTATCGCTCGACTCCGGGAATCCTGAATGTAGCCAACTCAATCATAGTCAACAACAAGAACCGAATAGACAAGCGGATGTTCACCCGTCGGGGCGAGGGAGAGAAGATCGTGCATTTCCACGCCACTGACGAGCGGCAGGAGGCGCAGTGGATCTGTCAGGAGATTCTCCGGAGGGTCAGCGGCAGCGAGGCGGCATATTCAGATTTCGCGGTGCTGTTCCGCGCGGCGCATCTTTCAAGGTTCATCGAGCAGGCGCTCATCCGCGCGAACATCCCTTACGTGATGTGGGGAGGCGTGCGGTTCTTCGAGCGGATGGAGATCAAGGATTGCATCAGTTATCTTCGGCTGGTAGCATCGGATGACGACATCGCCTTCGAGCGGGTAATCAACACACCATCAAGGAAAGTCGGGAAGGTAACCCTCGAACTGATAACGGCTTACGCCTCGCAGGAAGGAACGACTCTCTATCAGGCACTGAAGAACCACCTTGACGATCCGAAACTGAACCGGGAGGCGCTTCACGAATTTGTCGCCCTGATTGAGGAATGCCGCTCAAGGGCATATTCAACGGGAGTCTGCGCGATGCTTGAATATATCCTCGAAAAAACCGGATTGAAGCAGGAATATCGTGACGACAACGACGAGCAGCGGCTGGAGAACATAACGGAACTGGTTGATTCCATAAGGCTTTATGAAAGCGAACACACTGAATGGGAGCAGCTTCCGCTTTATGACTACCTTCAGGACATCGCACTCTACACCAACGCCGACTACCGCAAGGAAACCAACAAGGTCCGGCTGATGACCATCCACCAGAGCAAGGGACTGGAGTTCCCATACGTGTTCATCATCGGTCTGAGTGACGGAATATTCCCGAACGCAAGAAGCATCAGGGAACGTAAGAGAACCGCGCTTGAGGAAGAAAGGCGCTTGATGTACGTTGCTGCCACGAGGGCGGAGAAGTGTCTGTTCTTGACCGAGTCCGAAGGCTACGACGTTCAGGCTCAGCAGCAGAAGTTGCCGTCAAGGTTCATCGCTGAGATAAAGCGTGACCTCTTTGTCACGGAAGGAAAGATGGACGAGGCCCTTTGGCGCAGGCTGCAGGAGCAGATCGCAAACGAGAATCTTGACGATACAACCGACAGCCCCGATGACGTGGATAGGGCTGACGGCATCACCATCGGCGACAACGTGTTCCACAAGATCTTCGGCCAAGGCGAGGTCCTTGAGATCAGCGACACCGGCTCCTGCAAGGTACGCTTCGCCGATGGCAAGGTCAGGTTCCTGCGCAGCTCGTTTCTAAGCCGCCTCGCATAGGATTCACTCTACCTCAACTTAAATATCACCGGAAAGGTGTAGGTGACTTTCACGGCACGGTCACGCTGACGACCCGGAGTCCATTTAGGGGACATCGAGACCACACGGACGGCCTTCCGGTTACGCCTACCAAATTTCCAGTCTCTGAAAAACCCTTACAGACCCAACCTAAAAGGTTATAAATCAACAAATTACGTCAAGCATCATTACCCAGATTCCATCACCCCGCGTAACTCATTAATAATAAGCGCATATAAAATCCGCATTTTTTAAATCATTATCAATGAATATACTAACCCTTTTCCTTTGGTAAATTCACGCCAACGGAGATTAGTTTATTCACTGAGTATAAAACACTTACCCGCCACTGGCTGATAATAAGCGAGTGACGAGTAACAGACTGGAAATCATTACAAAAGGCTTTCACCTATAGCGTACCAACACTAAAGACGAAAGTCTATCATATTCGTTAACAAGCAGTTGACAAACACTCTGACATCGATCAGTCATCGGTCTCGGGGTCGGCCATAATGGTGGTGCCGGCATCCAGGGCGGAGGCGGAGGTGATGATGACACGGGAGACACCGGAGTTTATGGCTTCGAAGGCGTTCTGGAGTTTCGGAATCATACCTTCGGAGATGGTGCCGTCGGCGACCATCGGGGCGAAATCTGAGCTGGTTATGGTCGGGATCACGCTCGACGGGTCGTTCAGGTTCTTCATCACACCAGGAGTGGACGAGCAATATGTCAGAGTCACGTCATAGACGGAGGCTAGAGTCTGGGAGACGGACGAGGCGATGGTGTCGGCGTTCGTGTTGAGCATCGAGCCTTCCTTGTCGTGGGTCAACGGGGCGAGGACAGGCACGGCACCGGACTCAAGGAGGTTTTCCAAAGCCTTGGCATTGACGTACTTGATGTCTCCGACGTAACCGAAGTTGATCGGTTGGACGGGACGTTTCACGCTCATTATCAGATTGAGATCGGCTCCCGTGAGGCCGATGGCATTCACTCCGAGGGCTTGCAGACGGGCGACCAGATTCTTGTTGACAAGGCCGCCATAGACCATCGTGACGACTTTCAGCATCTCCGCGCTGGTGATCCTGCGGCCATCTATCATCTGAGTCTCCACACCCAGCTTGGCGGCCACCTCAGTGGCAATCTTTCCGCCTCCGTGCACGAGAATCTTCCTGCCTTTTAGGCTTGAGAACGACATCAGAAGGGATTGGAGAGACTCCTCGCTCTCCACAATCGCTCCTCCTACCTTAATTATGTTCAATGAATCTTTTATCATATTCCTCGCATCAACTCAACTTCCGCAAGTTGACAATCACTTGCGACCAAATATCTTTTCTTATCTTTAAAGGTAATTGCCCACCCATAATCTTGTTACCGAAATTCCGTACACCAAAACGGCCTATTATGTACCAAACACCGACAAAAAGTCATTTGGTACAGGAGAGGGCTCTTTCCGGTACCGTTTCCGCATCAAAGTCTTATTGCAGATCCTCCAGCATCCTCTTCATCACGACCTGGGCGGAGACGACACGGTTGGCGGCCTCCGGGATCACGATGCTGCGAGGGGAATCGATAACCTCGTCGGTCACGATCATATTCCTTCTCACAGGGAGGCAGTGCATAAAGTAGGCGTTGTTGGTGACGGCCATCTGGCGCGCCCCAACGGTCCACGCGCGGTCCTGGCTCAGGATCTGGCCGTAGTGGGAGACCGAAGACCAGTTCTTGGCATAGATGAAATCCGCTCCCTCAAAGGCCTTCATCTGGTCATATTCCACACGGGCGTTGCCCGCAAACTGAGGATCAAGCTCATAGCCTTCAGGCTGGGTGACGACGAAATCCACATCGGCGGCGTTCATCCACTCGGCGAAAGAGTTCGGCACGGCCTGAGGCAGAGCCCTCGGATGAGGAGCCCAGGTCAGAACCACCTTCGGACGGGCCACACTTTTATATTCATTGATAGTGATGAGGTCCGCGAATGCCTGGCACGGATGGACCGTGGCCGATTCAAGGCTGATGACAGGCTTCCCGGAATATTCAATGAACTGCCTGAGGATGGTCTCGTTGTAGTCGAAGGCCTTGTCCTTCAGGCCGGCGAACGAGCGGACTCCTATGATGTCGCAGTAACTGCCGATGACAGGAATCGCCTCGCGCAGATGCTCCGGTTTGTCGCCATCCATCACCACGCCCATCTCGGTCTCAAGTTTCCAGCTGTCACCGTTGACATTGAGGACTATCGAGTTCATTCCCAAATTCATAGCCGCTTTCTGGCTGCTCAGTCTGGTGCGCAGGCTGCTGTTGAAAAAAATCAGGATGATCGTCTTGTTCCTGCCCAAATTCTGCCAGGCGAACGGAGTCGCCTTGACCTGCTTCGCCTCCTCAAGCGCCTTGCCGAGGTCGCCTATGTCACCTACGTGAAAAAAACTTCTCATAATACTTCCTTTAGAGCGTCAATGAATATGTCAACGTCCGCCTTGGTGAGCGTAAGCGGGGCAAGAAGGCGGATCATATTCTTGCCGGAAACGCCTGTGAATATGTGTTTTTCGTAGAGGAGGAGGCCTCTGATCCCGGCGATCGGCTCGTTGAATTCGATGCCGATCATCAGGCCGCGGCCACGGACTTCCTTGATCCTCGGTGAAGCAGGGATGGAGTTTTTGAGATACTCTCCTACCTCAAACGCGTTCGCCACAAGATTCTCTTCTTTGAATATGTCCGCAACGGCATTCGCCGCGGCCATCGCGAGGTAGTTGCCGCCGAAAGTTGTGCCGAGCATCCCCTTGGTGGCCTCGAACTCAGGTGAGATGAGGACTCCGCCGATCGGGAAACCGTTCGCCATTCCCTTGGCCATCGTGACGATGTCCGGCTTGATACCGGCCCACTGATGAGCGAAGAACTTGCCGCTGCGTCCGTAACCGCTCTGGATTTCGTCCAGAATCAGCACTACGCCAGCCTCCTTGGTGACAGTACGCAGATCACGCATAAACTGGTCATCCGGAATGACGATTCCACCGACCCCTTGGATGCCTTCGATGATCACACCCGCCACATCACCTTTGGCAAGTTCAGCCTTCACGGCCTCTATGTTATTCAGAGGCAGGAAGGTGACGTTGTGATGCGAGTTGAAGGGCGCTGAATATTTAGGGTTGTCGGTGACGGCCACCGCTCCGGAAGTCCTTCCGTGAAAGGCTCCCTTGAATGCGATCATCCTATCCTTTCCGGTGTGGAAAGAGGCCAGTTTGAGGGCGTTCTCATTGGCCTCCGCTCCCGAATTGATCAAGAACAGAGAATAGTCCTCAAGTCCGGAGAGTTCTCCGATCTTTCTGGCCAGTTCGACCTGAAGCGGGTTCTTCACGCTGTTGGAGTAGAAACCGATCTTGTTCAGCTGGTCGGTGATGGCGGCCACGTATTTCGGATGGCAGTGGCCGACCGATATGACGGCGTGGCCTCCGTAGAGGTCAAGGTACTCCTGCCCCTTGTCGTCCCAGATTCTGGTGCCTTTCGCTTTGACGGGAGTCACGTCAAATAAACTATATACGTCGAATAAGTTCATGACATTATTTCTGATTAAAACCTGGTGCCTTTCAGGTGAAGGCCGGTGTCCTCGGGAAGGCCGAAGATGAGGTTCATATTCTCGACAGCCTGACCGGAAGCGCCTTTGATGAGATTGTCGATAATGCTGATCACGTGGAGCTTACGTCCGTGCTTACGGACATTGAGCACACATTTGTTAGTGTTCACGACCATCTTGAGATCCGGATTCGTGTCGATCACGTGCACGAAAGGCTCATCCTTGTAGTAGTCTTTGTAAAGTGCCACGGCCTCTTCCTCGGAGAGGTCACAGTCAAAATAGACCGAAGCCAGGATTCCTCTTGTGAAGTCGCCCCTGACCGGAACGAAGTTCAACTCACCTTCGTAACTTGGAGCGAGAGTGTGAAGGGTCTCCCCTATCTCGCCAAGATGTTGGTGGGTGAACGCCTTATAGATGGAGAGGTTATTAGCCCTCCAGCTGAAATGTGTGGTCTCGGACGGGGCCTGCCCTGCACCGGTCGATCCGGTGATTCCGGTCACGTGAATCTCCGGCAACTTGTCGGCCCTTGCCATCGGCAGAAGCGCCAACTGGATTGAAGTCGCGAAGCAGCCCGGATTGGCTATGTGTTTAGCTTTCACAATCTTGGCCCGGAATACCTCAGGAAGGCCGTAAACGAAATCCTCTGCGTCAGCGGCCAGACGGAAATCGTTGCCGAGATCGATGATGGCACCCTTATAACTCTCTGGCAAAGAATGGACAAAGCCTTTAGACTTTCCGTGACCGGAGCAAAGGAATATGACATCGGCCTCTTCAACAGGGGCTTCCGCACTGAATTTCAAGTCAGTCTCTCCCAATAAATCCTGATGCGCCGACCAGACAGGCTCGCCAGCGTGGCTGCCGCTCTGCACAAAAACTACCTTCGCGGCCGGATGATTGGCCAGAATACGCAGGAGCTCACCGGCAGTGTAGCCGGCGGCACCTACGATTCCAACCTTTATGAACTCATTTAAATTCATCAATACTATAAACTTATCTCACTATTCAACAGCCGCCGGCTACATTCACGTTACCCCTACCCTAAATCCCTCCCCTCGGGGGAGGGACTTACCTTCACCACTTCGTGGCTCAAAGGGTTTCTTCCGCGACTGAGATAAACACTAATTTACAATTCCTTTTCAAGCTGTTCTCCTTCGTCCTTGTGGGCGGTGTAGTAAACACGAAGCGGAGTGGATGTGACCTTGATGAAGCCTTTGGCATCCTCGCTGGTCCAGCCTTTCTGCATCTCACCATATTCACCGAACTTGGTCTTGACAAGGTCACAAGGGGAATCCACGCCGACGGTCGAGAACGACCACGGACGGAGTTCCATCGTCACCTTGCCGGTCACGTTCCTCTGGCTGCTCTCCAGCATCGCCTCGATGTCCCTCATCACAGGCTCAAGGTACTGGCTTTCGTGCAGGAACATCCCGTACCAGTTGGAAACCTGATCCTTCCAGTACTGCTGCCACTTGCTGAGGGTGAACTTCTCAAGGAACTTGTGCGCTGCTATGATGAGCATCGGAGCGGCGGCCTCGAAACCGACACGTCCTTTGATGCCGATGATGGTGTCCCCGACGTGCATATCACGGCCGATGCCGTAAGGAGCGGCGATCGACTCAATCTCCTGAATGGCAGCGACTTTGTCAGCGAACTTCTTTCCGTTGACAGCGGCAATCTCCCCTTTCTCGAACTCAATCTCAATGGTCTCGGAACCATCCTTCGTGATCTGCTTCAGATAAGCCTCTTCCGGAAGTCCCTGAGTGGAATCCAAAATCTCACCACCGCAGATGGATGTACCCCAAAGACCAACGTTATAGGAATATTTAAGTTTCTTGAAATCAGCCTTGAAGCCGTGTTCATTGAGGTAATCGACCTCAAACTGGCGGGTCAAAGCCATGTCCCTTGTCAACGTAATGATCTCGATTCCCGGAGCCATTACAAGGAAGGTCATATCAAAACGGACCTGATCGTTGCCGGCACCGGTCGAACCGTGGGCGATGGCGTCAGCACCGATCGCTTTCGCATAGCGCGCGATAGCCATAGCCTGGAATATCCTCTCGGAGGAAACCGAGATCGGATACGTTCCGTTCCTCAGCACGTTGCCGAAGATCATATAACGGAGACTCTTGTCGTAATATTCCTTGGTCACATCGAGGGTGACATATTCCTTCGCGCCCAGTTCGTATGCGTGCTTCTCATTGTCTTTCAGCTGTTCGGCGCTGAAACCGCCGGTGTTGGCGCACGCGGCGTAAACCTCATAGCCCTTTTCCTTGGCCAGATACATCACCGTGAAGGATGTGTCCAGACCGCCGCTGAAAGCGACCACAACTTTCTTCTTTTCCATATTCATTAATTTTTGTTATCATTCTCGGCCTCGTCGATCCTGCGGATCCTTTCGAGGACTTCCTGTGGGATTTTCGCCGGAAGATGCTCCTCCGGATCGAAAAGCATACCAGTGCAGATGCAGTACTTCCTGTCGGTGCGCTTCAGCACATCCACATTGATGCATCCCTCGCAGCCTTTCCAGAAAGCCTCATCGCTCGTAAGCTCGGCGAAAGTCACCGGCTTGTAACCCAACTGGGTGTTCATCGTCATCACAGCCGCACCACTTGTAAGACTGAATATCTTGGCGTGGGGCCAGCGTGTGCGGGCCAGCGAGAATGTCAGATCCTTTATCCTCTTGGCAAGGCCCAAACCACGGAAATCAGGATGCACGATCAGTCCTGAAGTCGTCACGTACTGTTTGTGCTCCCAAGTCTCGATGTAGCTGAATCCGGCGAACTTCTCGCCCTGAAGAGCGATCACGGCCTTGGCCTCCTTGATCTTCTGGGCGACATATTCCGGCTTTCTCTTCGCGATGCCGGTACCCCTTACCTTGGCCGCCTCCTCTATTGTCTTTAGAATCTCATCGACGTAAATGAGGTGCTTGTCCGAAGCGACCTCAACAGTCAATTCGTCCTGCGTCATCTTTTGTTTTGTCCGTTAAATTAATTAACCCTTTTGGTCTCGATGCCTTTGAATATCTCAGAAAGAGACGAAGTCACATCCTCGTGCCGGAATCCCTCCCTCAACACAAGCAGGATCGTGTCATCTCCCGCCAAGGTTCCCATAACCTCCGGAAGATGTCCCTCGTCAATGATCGAGGCGATCATCCCTGCGTGGCCCGGCCGCGTCTTGATCACAGCCATCGAGCCGGAAAACTCCAGACTGTCAATGCTGTCGGACGACATCGAGGTATCGCGAAGAGTGTTTCGCAACATCCCCGGCTGCGGAAGGCTATAGCTGTAGCCGTTTCCGTCGTGTATCTTGGTGATCCGGAGTTCCCTGATGTCCCTTGACAGAGTCGCCTGCGCGACACTAAGCCCACGCTGCTCCAGCAGTGCGGAAAGTTCCTCCTGATTAGAGACCTTGTTGTCCTTGATAATCTCTCTTATTATTCTCTGCCTCTCAAGTTTACTCTTCATTTCAAAGCATATTTATTCAAATGCGATGCAAATATATGTATATTTTTTCAATATTCCGGCAACTTCTCTGCATAATTTTCTAAAAATAAGCCCTGAATATTCAGAAAGCGGCACAGTTGGCGGCGCTGACGGCGAAACACTGGGGATACGGAATATTCAGAGAATATCGTATCTTTGCCTAATGGAATATTCCCCCTTTGGAAGCGGTATGCAGAATATGACTATCAGCAACGAGGATTTGTTCGGCGAGGTCACCTCTCTTCTACGGGAAGGGCGGACGGTCACAATTCCGGTCAAGGGCAGCAGTATGGCTCCGTTCATCATTGAAGGGAGGGACTCTGTCGTGCTCGAAGGCATCGAAGACTGCACGCCGGAAGGGCAGGAACGCAAAGAAGCGAAGATCGGAGACATCGTCCTCTTCAAGGCTGAAGGGAAATACTATCTGCACCGGATCCTCCGGATTGATAATAATGTGGCAGAGATCCAAGGGGACGGGATCCTGCGCTCAAAAGAACGATGCGCCACCGAAAGAATCTTCGGACGGGTAGTGGCTGTGCTCAAGAACAGGGAAAAGCAGGTCAATGTCAACTCTCTACTTTACCGCCTGAAAATACGCATTTGGCTGTCACTTCACCCTTGCCGCAGGATTCTTCTGGGGATATGGCGCAGGCTGCCGAAATAAAAGCCCGCTTCCGGAGAAACGGGCTTAGAATCCGGACAAAAGTCCACTTGGATCAAAATCTCCTGACCATCACCAAGAGATATTGGCACCGAAGGTTACCCTGCTGTTCATTTTCTCAAGAGGGATTCCCTGAGGACTTATCTTTCCAAGAATTGACTCCATTCCGAGAAAGAGGGTGAACCCAGGAATCTTGATATTCAACAGTCCACCAAGCGTGGCGCCATAGTTGCTTACACCGGCGCTTCCTGTAATGTCCAAAGCCTTGAACGGATTGTAATTCAAGGCGACACGTGCCTCACGGTACGGAACAAGACTGTTAAACTTGTAAGTTCCAAGCAAACCGACGGAAAAGTTCTTTACCACATTGTACTTTGCTCCGACACGGACCGTGGCTGGTAGCATACGCATCTCGCTCTCCTCATCCTCCTTGCGGAACTCAAACAATTCAGAGAACTCATCAGCGACATTGGACAGTTCATCCCCAATTGTGCTCCCCTCATCAAGGTCTATATCCTTGGAACCGGAATATTTCCAATCATTCACAGCGGTACGGCCACGAAGATTATTGAACCAATTGATTCCTCCGAGATCAGTGACGGCGGCGGAAAGGACAACAGGACCGACCTTGTACGCAAGCCCAAAATCAACCGCCAAGCCAAAACCATTGAAGCCCAAGCGTTTGTCAAATTCCGAATTCTCAAAGTCAATGATGTCTGAATATGCTCCCGTAGATGACGTCTTGGTGGCTATCTTCATAGCGTCATAGGCGCCGGACAGTGTTCCGTCAGCGGAGACCGTCCACTCATCCCCCGTCAAACGCATATTCATCCTGTCCATTTTCACATCCAGGCCGGCCAATCCGACAAGCCCTTTCATTTTCACGCCGATGGTTAGATCTCCTCTTTTCCAGGACGACCCTATTCCGATCTGGGCGAATGCCGTACCTCTGAAATTCAGTCCGGAGAAATCATAAGAATCTGTCTCAGAGGTTCCGGTCTTGAGGAAACGGAAAAGATCGTAAGGCAATGAACCGTCAACCGACGCCCTTAACGATAAGTCTATAACATTGTACAGTTTTCCGGTTCTGACACCAATGGAGAGAAGATTGGCACTGACATCAGTCGAGATCAAGTTGCTTCCATTGTTGAATTTAGCGAGAGCGTCCTCGGCGGAGACATCCGGATGCATAAACGTGACAAGATTCCCGTTCTGAGGATAGAGCAGACTGGCCATACCGATGTTCCCGAGGAAACCAAGCGATGTCGAGCCTATTACCGGCAATGCGACAATGCTATAATTCGAATGAAATGCCGGATTAAGATTGTACGAATACGCATAAACGGAAGAGAAATATCCGGTCTGTAGTTCCTGTGCCTTAGAGCTCAGGCAGATGGCGGCCAAAGCGGCCGCGAGTATTATCTTTTTCATTCGTCAACGATAATTATGCCGTCAGGAAACCTGAGACTGGAATTTATGATCTGCACACCTTGGTCTTTGGAAACAACCGAACCAGAGGAAGGAACCTCCGTAATGATGAAATTAATTCTGAATCCATCAAAATTGATCACACCGTCTCCCAAAGTAATCTTCATCAATGCCGGATTGGTGGAAGGCTTCTGAATATTCCCGGATTCCACCGTCACTGGCATATCAATTCCGACATTTTCAACCACATTGCCGTCAGCGTCAATAGCCTCGGCTGTGCAAGTGAATCTAAACGGAATAGTGTTGACGATGTCCATAGCAAACTCAACATTCCTCACTCGGATGTCCTTCGTGTCGGCATTACTGATTCCGTGCACGTCATACGTTCCAAACTGGACAGGAACCTGCAACGAAAGCGGCCAGTTAATGAGGTAGCCGCCACCCTCCTCCGTGAAAAATTTCTTGACGGATGCGGACACCATCGACTCAATGGAAACCATCTTGAAGTCACCGACCGGAAACTCCAATCCTTTGCCGACATTGACAGTCATATCGACACCTTTGTCGATCAAGTCATACTCCTTGTCGATAGAGCACGATGCCAACAGCGACACAACGGCCACCGCAAGGCACATTTTACGCCTCATACAAACAGTTCTAAAAATCATACGTTATCAGAAAGAATATTTAACCACGGCCAAAGCGCGATGGTTTATGATAAAGTGAGTGTCGCTTGTGGCCAAACCGTGCGGATCAAGGGCGTTGATGTCACCGTAATCCACGCACGTGCCGTTGTACTCGACAGCGATTGTAAGGCGGTCAAGGTTAAACGCCACGGCTGGAGCGAGACGCATAATATGCCGGATGTTCTTGAAGCCGCCCTCAAAATAATAGATGTTGTCCGGATCCGTGTAGTCAGTCTTTATGGATGGGATCAGAGTCTTGGATGTTCCCAAGGCTTTCATAAATCCGGCCATAAGCATAAATTGCCACTGCGAGCCGTAACTAAGTGAAAGGAAACTGGTTGAAGAACGGAGCGGTGTGTATTTATAGTGATAGACATCACTCATATCGTATGCGGCATAACCACCCATCAAACGCAGATGATCACCTCCAGAAGCCAGGACGGACTTCGCGTTGATCTTGAAAAGTCCCTTGGAGAACCCCACATAAAGCATCGGGCTGATCATCGAGATACGGTCAGAGACATCGGTTCCCTTGTCATTCCAGACACCAGCCGTGGTCGTGCGCCAACGTGGCCTCAGACTGATGAAGTCGGCACCGGCCTTGGCGGTGAAATGCGGTGACGAGAACGTCAGGCCGGCATAGAGTTCCGGGATAAGACCGTATTTTACATAATCCGCCGACGGGCCTTGCGGTCCGGTAGGTCTGAACTCCATCGGATAGAGAGCCCCGATGGTAAACGCGAAATGCTTGAGGAACGAAGTCTCAAACATTATTTGAGGACTTCTCGCATAAGGGTTGAACGGAGAGCCGACCTCGTAACCGACGCTGTAAGGCATATCCACGGACATAGGATGCCAGACCTGGCCGACCCTGAAAGCCGCGGAGTTGAAACCATCTCCCAGATCATCCCATTTGAGATTCAGGTAAGCCTCACGCAGGCGCAAGGATGCAGCGCTGCCGTTCAGCAAGTAGAAATCAGCCTCCAGCTTGCCAGTCACGTTAAACGAACCGTAGCGGAGACCTGTAAGGTTCACGCCCACACGTGTCGTGATGGCGGACATCTTAAAGGAAGGATTGTACCAGACATCTTTCCCTTCAAGATTGATTTCCTTGTCGTAAGGAAGATAATAGAACAAGTCTTCGGTGTCGGCCTTGGAGTCGCGGGCGTCGAAAATGGCGCTCGCGCGGAAAAAGCCGTATGGTTCGAGATGATTGGTCAACTTCACCAGATGGCTTTGTGCCTCAGATGGTAAAGCGGTAAGTGACAGGGCGATGGCCGATGCCAGCATTGGGATTATCTTCTTCATAGCGTCAATCTTTCCGTGCAAGGCCGACAACAGCCTTGACTTGTCAAACAATAATATTAGAAAGTAAACTTGACCAGAGCCTGGATACGATGGTTGGTGATCCAGTGGAGATTGTCCTCGGCAAGGCCGTTGGCGCCGATGCATTTCACACCGTCAATAGTCTTGTAATCACCATATTGTACACTTGTAAGCTCATATTCAAGACCGATTGCGAACTTGCCGATGTTGTGGATCACGGTAGGTGTGAGCCTCCACATCTGGTTCATATTCGAGAAGCTGTTCTTGCTGAAATAGAGGTTGGCGGCAGGAGCGTAACCGTCCTTCGCGCCATACAGGTCATCCTTCGTTCCGAAATTCTTGACATAACCACCGAAGAGAATCCACTGTGTCTTTTTTCCGTACATAAGGCTCACCCAAGTGGAGGAGTTGCGGGTAGGGGTATATTCATAACTAACACCGTCATCCTTCACACCGGACACACCATAGCCACCGTTGAGGTTGACGTGCTCGCCGGCCTCGGCGAAGACAGTCTTTACCTTGGCGGAGAACAGTCCGCTCTTGTACTGTCCATAGAAGAACGGGGTGACTGTTGTTATGCGGTCGTCAACCTTTACCTCCAAGTTGTTGTTCCTTGGCTTGATGGAAAGCACATTCACTCCGGCCCTGAGAAGAAGCCCACCGGTCTTGTAGTTCAATCCGGCATAAATCTCGGGAGTGCAGCCGTACTTGATGAAGTTGGCAGAGGCTCCGCCAGGGCCTGCTGAAGTGTACTGCATCTGCCAGAGGGCTGAGGCTGTCAAAGAAAGAGCGTCCGTGAAGTTATAGTCGAACTTGACCTGCGGAGTACGGCTGAACGGTCCGAAAGGAGCTCCGGTGTTGAGGGAGAACACATCCGGCATATCAGCGGCCATCGGATGCCAAGCCTGGCCGGCGGTAACCAACCAATCATTCTTTCCGACAGTGACGTATGCCTGACGAAGACGGAGGACGGCTGTTCCGGTGACACCAGAGAGACCGTTGTAGAAGTCAGTCTCGATCTTGGCGCCAAACTTCAGGCCATTATATTCATAACCTGTCACATTGAGTCCGATTCTGGAAGTGATGGCGGCGAAGCGGAGAGAGCTCTGCTCGTTCAGATCGACATCGACTTTCTTGAACTCATCCTTTGGAAGATAATAGAAGAAATCCTCTGCTCCCGCTACGCTCTCACGTGTGTCGAAAGCGTAGTAATTGCGGATGAATCCGTAGAGGCTAACTTTTGGAGCCGTTTCCTGCGCCCCGAGAGAGGCACACATTGCCAAAGCGGCAAGTGAAGTGAAAATTTTGTTCATTTTAATAACTACTAACTGTTTTTTAAGCATTGAGAAGCTGCTTTGGTTCCTTCCCAAAACAGCTTCTCTGATATTACTATAAAATTACTGTGCGAACGGGAATATCTTGGTGAGCCAGAAGAATCCGAAGATGAATCCGACGACACCGATGATGATTCCGACCTTCGCCATGTCCTTTGTCTCGACAAGTCCGGTTGAGGCCGCGATGGCGTTCGGAGGAGTGGAGATAGGGAACAGCATGGCGATGGAGGCGCACACGGCGATGAATATGATCATGGCCTGGGTTCCGCCCATGGCGATGAAGGCTGCGTTGTTGGCGGCTGCCGGATCGGCCATGCCCTCAGCCACTACGATAAGGATAGGGATAAGCAGGGCCGCGGTGGCGGAGTTGCTGATGAAGTTCGAGAGGAAGTAGCAGACGAAACCGGCTACTACCAGCACAAGGATGACGGACATCGAGCCGAATGGAATCGCCGTGATGAGAACCTTCGCCAGGCCGGTGTCCTGAAGGAGATAGCCCAATGCGAAGCCTCCGGCAACGAGCCAGAGCACTGACCAGTTGATCTCCTTGATCTCCTCCTTGCCGAAAAGTCCTGTGGCCGTGAAGACGGCGAGAGGAATCAGAGCCACGACGTTGGAGCTGATGTGATGGAGTTGCTCCGTGGCCCAGAGAAGGATCGTGATGATGAAGGTAGCCCAGACGAGCTTGCTCTTCCAGTCCTTCTTCTTGTCGTTGGCAGGGATCTCAAGCACAAGCTTCTGGGTCTTGAACGGGAAGAACACAAGGAGAAGAACCCATGCGAGAATAATCATGATGATCACGTAAGGGATCATGTGCACGCACCAGTCACCGAAAGAGACATCGATGCCGGCCTGCTCAAGGTAACCTTTCGCCGTGGCGTTAGGAGGGGTTCCGATAGGGGTTCCGATACCGCCGAGGTTGGCGGCGATAGGAATCGAGAGCGCGAGACCGATCTTGCCTCGGTCATCACTCGGAAGCTTGTGGAGCACCGGGGCGAGGAACGCGAGCATCATAGCGGCGGTCGCGGTGTTGCTCATAAACATCGAGAACACTGAGATGATGATAAGGAATCCCAGAAGCACCATCTTAGGCTTTGTTCCGAATATGCTGAGCAATGATTTTGCGAGAGTTACGTCAAGTCCGAATCTTTCAGCCATGATCGCGAGCACGAATCCGCCAAGGAACAGCATCACGACAGGATCGGCGAAAGATGACATTATCTTCTTGTAGCTTACCAGCTGACCGAACTCAGGATTGCAGAAGAAACCGAGCCCCTTGTCGGAGACGGTCAGCAGAGCGACCACGATGATCAGGACGGAAGTCGCCCAGTTAGGGATGATCTCAAACATCCACATCAATGCGGCGAACACGAAGAGGGCGATCACACGCTGCTGGACAACTGTCAGAGCGTCGATGCCGAAGAATGAGACAGGCACACACCACAAGAAGAGTGTGACCAAAAGAACAATTGGCAGAAGTACACCGTACTTCACATTGAATTTCTTTTCAGCCATTTCAGTAGTATTGATTATTAATTTTTGTTATTTCTGGAACTCGAACCTGAGGTCAATCGGAATGTTCTCAAGACGGATGTTGACAAGGTCGGCCTTGAAGTCCTCTGACAGAACGCAGTACTGGTTCTCGAACTGCTCGGCGAACTCGTAGTCACCGGTGGCCTGGGTCTTGAGGACAATGCCTGCGAACTCCGCCACAAGCGAGAGGGTCTTCTCGTAGTCGATTGAATATTTTCCGCTGTCTCCACGCTTGAAGGCTCCGTTCTGGTTCAAGTAGTTGAAGAGCATAACGTAAGCCCTACCGAGCTGTGAGGCCTCTCCGAAACGTTCGGAGCGGATCAGGTTGGCCACGAATGTGGTGATGGCGTCCTCCTTGGTGATGAGCGCCGGGATCTTGTGCTCGTCGAGAAGCTTGCAGACAAAGTAAAGTCCGAGGGCGTTGGCCTTGGCGTCCTCCCAAGTGAGAGCCTTGTTACCGAGAGCCTCGTAAACGAAGCCCTTGCCGTTGATGGTCTCTTTTACACCAAGTCCGTGGGAGATCTCACGGAAAGCGATGTTCCAGTAGAACGCCTCCTCATCGAGGTGATCCTGCTGGTCAGGGCTGAGGACCACGATTCCCACAGGGTTGACAAGTCTGTTGAACTTCTCCATCATAATGTTGCGAAGAAGGGCGGTACGTGTTCCGGCCTTGGCCTGAACCTCCTCATTGTAAGGGAGATTCAAAGCGATAAGCTTGATGCCGGCGTTGGCGTGGCCGGCGCAGTAGATGGCATCGTAGGCGTAGATGTCAGACTCGTCACCCGGAACGAAAGTCTTGTACTGATCCTCGCAAGGGATCTGCTTCTGGAGCTCAGGAAGCATCGACTTGAACTGGTCGAGGACCTCGGTACGCTTGAGATCCTTGAGAAGCACATAAGCCTCGTAGGAAGTCTTCATACCATAGAGCTGGTCATCATTGACCTCGTTAGGGCCGATGATGAGGTCCATCTTGCTGTCGGTCATCTCCAGCCAGGCAAGGTCGCTGTCATAATAATAGTCAGTCCTCAGCGCGTCGATCTTCTTGAGGAGATAGTTGCGCACGCTCGGCTTGATGGTGATGTCGGCGGCGGCCTTCAGGTAGTTGCAGATCTTGTCGATGTTGTACTCGAAAGCGTCGTGGTACCAAACTGAAGTGAGCTTGCCGTCGGCGCCGCGCCTGATGAGTGAATATGGACTTGTCTTCACCGGATCAGCCAATGAGTCGAACTCAGCGGCCGTCATATCAACCGGATAGAAGTTGGCTCCAAGAGGAAGCGCGCCGAAACCATCGATGAATGTGGATCCGTCAAGGCGGTCCCAAGGTCCGTAATTGATTTTGGCATATTCCTTCAGATCGGCGTCCTTCAGGTTCTCGATCAAGGTCTTGTCCCCGAAATACTGCTTCCAGTAGATACTGTCAGCCTGGTCGGCGGCGAATTTGTAGAGGTTGAGGACTTCCTTGCCGTTGTCCGTGATACCGGAAAGGTCTGGTGACTCGATCTTCACGAGCGCGTACGAATCGACCTTCTTCTGGACAGCGGTCTTGGGCTCCGTGTTGCAGGAAGCCGCAAGAGCGATCAGCATTAATGCCAGAGCGGTTTTTTTCATTTGAAAAAGTGTTATTTAATAATGTTCATATTCATTGTATCTTGCAAATTTAATGAATATAAATGAAAAAAGCACATCAACGAGACGTTGATGTGCCCATATTCGTAAGAAATCTTACTTTTTTAGATGATTCCCTGCTCAAGCATAGCCTGCGCGACCTTCATAAAGCCGGCGATGTTGGCGCCCTTCACGTAGTCAACGCTGCCGTCCGGACGTGTGCCGTACTTCACGCACTGCTCGTGGATGCTCTGCATAATCCAGTGAAGCTTGTCGTCAACTTCCTGTGCGGACCAGCTGAGGTGGGCGGCGTTCTGGGTCATCTCAAGACCAGAGGTGGCGACTCCACCGGCGTTCACAGCCTTGCCAGGAGCGAAGAGGACTCCGTTGTTCTGGAAGAAGTGGATGGCGCCAGGTTGGCATCCCATATTGGAAACCTCGCAGCAGCACCAGCAACCGTTGGCCTTCAGCTCCTTGGCGTCGTCCTCGCTGAGCTCATTCTGGAACGCGCAAGGGAGAGCGATGTCGCAAGGAATGCTCCAAGCCTTCTTGCCGGCGGTGAACTGAACCTGTCCAGGGAACTTGGTGGCGAGATCCTCGACCATATTCCTGTTGGAGGCACGCATATCAAGCATATATTCATTCATCTCAGGAGTCATTCCCTCAGGAATATGACATACTCCGTCCGGGCCGGAGATGGCGACAACCTTGGCACCGAGCTGGGTAGCCTTCTTCACAGCGCCCCAAGCCACGTTACCGAAGCCGGAGATGCAGACCTTCTGGCCGGCGATGTCCTTGCCAGCCTTGTGGAGAAGGTGCTGGGTGAAATAGAGGGCTCCGAAACCAGTGGCCTCAGGACGAAGGATGGATCCTCCCCAGGTAGCGCCCTTTCCGGTGAGAACTCCGGTGTGATACTGGCGGGCGAGCTTCTGGTACATTCCGTTCAGGAAGCCGATCTCACGTCCACCTACACCTACGTCACCCGCAGGGATGTCCTGGTCTGGGCCGATGCAGCGCCAGAGCTCAAGCATGAAGGCCTGGCAGAAACGCATGATCTCAGCGTTAGACTTTCCGACAGGGTCGAAGTCCGAACCACCTTTCGCGCCACCCATAGGAAGGGTTGTGAGGGCGTTCTTGAATGTCTGCTCGAATCCGAGGAACTTGAGCATTGAAGGGGTGACAGCCTTGTGGAAACGAAGACCTCCCTTATAAGGTCCGATCGCACTGTTGAACTGGACGCGGTAGCCGAGGTTTGTCTGAACCTCACCGTTGTCGTCGATCCAGGTCACACGGAACGTGAAGATTCTGTCAGGCTCGACAAGTCTCTCGACGATCTTTGCCTTCTCGAACTCAGGGTGCTGGTTGTAAACCTCCTCGATTGACTCAAGGACCTCCTGTACAGCCTGGAGATATTCCTTCTCTGTAGGGTACTTGGCCTGGAGACGGGCCATTATTTCAGTTGTTTTCATAACGTAATGTGTTATTAATTAGTTAATAATGTGTGTTCTATTTAAGTTCCCACGTGGATCCGCCGTGAAGCAGCTCATCCACATTGTGGACCTTGGCCTTGGCTTTGACGCCCTCGACCTGCTTGGCGACCTCATCCTCGTAGGTGATGTCCGGAACCTCACGGATGACTCCGAGGGCGACCGGAAAGTCCGGCCACTTCATATCGGCCAGCATCATCTGAAGGCCAAGGTTGTCGGAATGGCTGTCGTGGGTGAGGATGTCATCCTCGGTCACACCGTTCTCTCCGATGGTCACGACCTTCAGTCTCCAGCCATCGAGGGCGATGCCCTTGTCACGGTTCTTTCCGAATATCATCTTCTCGCCGTCGCGCAGGACCAGAGTCCTGTCCGCCTTGTGCTCACTGTCGGAAATCTCGGCGTGAGAGCCATTGTTGAAGATCACGCAGTTGGTCAGGAACTCCATCACGGAAGTGCCCTTGTGCCTTGAGGCCGCAAGCATAATCTCCTGGTTCAAAGCAAGTTCAGTGTCCATTCCACGGGCGAAGAACGTTCCCTTCGCGCCAAGCACGAGACTGCCTGGATTGAACGGATGCTCAACCGTACCGTAAGGGGAAGTCTTGGTGATGGCACCCAGTTTTGAGGTCGGGGAATATTGCCCCTTCGTCATACCGTAAATCTGGTTGTTGAAGAGCATCAGGTTGATGTCGATGTTCCTTCTGATGGCGTGGATGAAATGGTTTCCGCCGATGGCCAGAGCGTCACCGTCACCGCTCACCTGCCAGATGCAGAGTTCCGGATTGGCCACCTTCATACCTGTGGCGATGGCCGTGGCGCGGCCGTGGATGCTGTGGAACCCGTAGGTGTCCACATAGTACGGAAGCCTTGACGAGCATCCGATTCCGGACACTACCACAATCTTGTCCTTGTCTATCCCCTTCTCCTCACAAACCAAAGGAAGGGTTCTTTGAAGAGCGGCTAGCACGGAATAGTCCCCGCATCCCGGACACCACCTGATCTCCTGGTCGCTCTTGAAATCTTTCAATGTATATTTTGGCATTGCGCTGTCCTCCTATAATTCGCTTAAAGCGGCGTCAACAATCTCCTTCACAAGGAAAGTCTGTCCTTGAACCTTATTGCAACTCAAATAGTTGAACTGAGGGAATATGGTCTTGAGATATCCGGCGAACTGTCCAAGATTAAGCTCGCAGACAATTATCTTACGGAAACCAGACAGTACCTTCTCCGTGTTCCTCGGCAGCGGGTCGATGAAATCGAAATGCACACGGCTGACGGTCTTTCCGGCGGCGCGGAGTTCCTCCGTGGCTGTAAGAATATGTCCGTAAGTGCCACCCCAGCCGACCAGCAGGACATCACCGCTCTCCGGACCGTCGATGACAAGTTCCGGAATGTCGGCGGCCACACGCGCTACTTTCTCAGCACGCTCCTTGACCATCATCTCGTGGTTGGCCGCATCTGTGGAAAGCACTCCGTTGTGAGTCTTCTCAAGACCGCCCACACGGTGTTCCAGGCCAGGTGTCCCGGCCGGAGCCCATTTTCTGGCAAGAGTCTCGGGATCCCTCTCGAAAGGATGGAACTTGTTCCCGTCGGCCTCGGCAAGGCGAGGCTTGATCTCGGGATATTCACTCATTGAAGGAATCTTCCACGGCTCCGAGCCGTTCCCGAGGAAGCCTTCTGAAAGAAGCAGGACAGGTGTCATATGCTCCATAGCGATCTTGGCCGCCGTGAACGCAGCGTCAAAGCAATGCGCCGGTGAATGGGCGGCTATCACGACCATAGGGCTCTCGCCGTTGCGGCCGTAAAGAGCTTCATTAAGGTCAGCCTGCTCCGTCTTGGTAGGCAGGCCGGTGCAAGGACCGCCACGCTGCACGTCCACAACCACAATCGGAAGCTCTGTCATCACGGCCAGTCCAAGAGCCTCGGACTTAAGCGAAAGTCCAGGGCCGGAGGTTGTCGTCACCGCCAGATTGCCGGCAAACGAGGCTCCGATGGCACAGCAGATTCCTGCGATCTCGTCCTCGGTCTGCATAGTCTTGACACCAAGGTTCTTGTGTATGGCGAGTTCCTCAAGGATCGCCGTCGCCGGCGTGATCGGGTAAGATCCGCAGAAAAGAGGCCGTCCGGATTTCTCCGAAGCGGCGATAAGGCCCCAGGCCAAAGCCTGGTTACCGGTTATATTCCTGTATATTCCTTTTTCCTGTACATCCGGCACGACTGTGTAGGTGTCAGCCACCGCCTGGATGTTCGCGGCGTAATTGTAGCCGTCATTGACAACCTTGCGGTTCGGCTCGATCATCTCAGGGTGCTTCTTGGCGAAACGTTCCTCAAGATAGGTATAGACATAGTCCAACGGACGGCTGTAGATGAAGCAGGCCATTCCGAGGGTGAACATATTCCTGCACTTATGGACAGACACTACATCCAGTCCGCTGTCCTTCAGGCTCTCCTCCGTCAGTTTTGTGATCGGGGCGATGATGATGTTCCTGTCCTCGATATGAAGTTCCTCAAAAGGATTGCCGGTGAAGCCCGCTTTCGTCAGGCCAAAATCATCGAAGGCATCCTCGTTTACAAGCACGGTAGCGTTTCTTTTCAGCCACTTGGCGTTCGCCTTGAGGGCCGCCGGGTTCATCGCCACCAGCATATCACAAAAATCACCAGGCGTGTTGACCTTGTGGCTGCCGATGTGAACCTGAAATCCTGACACACCGGCCACAGTCCCCTTCGGGGCTCTGATCTCGGCCGGATAGTCCGGGAATGTAGAAAGGCCGTTACCATAGACTGCGGACAGGTTGGCGAACAAAGTTCCGGTAAGCTGCATACCGTCACCGGAATCCCCGGCGAACCTTATCACAACATCCTTAGCATCAATAACCTTATGTTGCATTTCTATTTTAAGAATATTAGTGTTTTATAAAAATACGTTACAAATTAAAGCATAAAAAGCAGAATAACCAACCTTTTCACTGAAAAAAGATTCATTACCTGCATACAGTCCTAAAACATAACGAAAAAACGTTCTGGAAAGCGTTCTGCGACAACACGTCACATCAGAGCGCAAAAAAGGGCGGGCAAAAATCAGTTCTTGCCTACCCTCTTCTGATCTTCCTGTCAATGATTACTGCTGCTGGCCCTGAGCCTGTGCCTGCGCCTGAAGTTCCTTCTGGAGAGCCTCAATGGTCCTTCCCTCAGGAATATTCAAAGCCTTCCTTGCCTCTGGAGTCAGATCCTTGCACTGAGCCTTGTCAACATAGAGATACTGCGAGGTCTCAAAAACAAAGGTATATGCACCGGCCTTCGCAAGTTTCTCGACTGCCTCCTGGGCTTTCTTATAGATAGGGTCCATCAACTGCTGGTTCTGCTGCTGAAGCTCGGCCTGGATTGACTGCTGGAATTCCTGGATCCTCTGCTGGATGTCACCAAGTTCCTTCTCCTTGCTGGCCTTGATGGCCGGAGTCCACGTCGCCTGCTTCTGCTGGTATTCATTGTACTTGCTCTGAGCCTCATCCATCATACTCTGAAGGGTTTCCTGTGCCTCTTTCTGAGCGGCCTGCATCTGAGACCTTGCCGCGTCAGCCTCTGGCATAAGCATCACCAGTTCATTGAAGTCAACGTAGGCGAACTTCGCCTGCGCCGAAGCCGTAAGAGTAAACAACGCCATTGCGGCGATCAAAAGAATCTTTTTCATTTTTATAGAATTTTATCAGTTTACGTGTTTGATTCCAAGTGCAAATGTAAGAATAATATTTAGAATTGTTGTCCGATCAGGAAGTGGAACTGGCTCCTGTTCTTCTTTTCAGGAGTGTCGAAACCATAGCCCCAGTCAATACCAAGCAGACCGATCATCGGAAGGAACACCCTCACGCCGACACCGGCGGAACGCTTGATCTGGAACGGATTGAACTTCTTGATGTCAGACCAGCAGTTACCTCCCTCAAGGAAGCCAAGCACGAAGATCGTGGACTGAGGCTGAAGGATGACAGGGTAACGGAACTCCATCGTGAACTTGTCATAGACGTTTCCGGCGTAATAGCCGTTGGAGTTGTACGGTGTGGCGTCCCAAGGGGTAAGGGAGTAGTTCTCGTAACCACGGAGGGCGATCACGTCCGCTCCATAGGTGTCATAACCGGACATACCGTCACCGCCGACACGGAATCCCTCGAACGGAGAATATCCCCACTTGCGGTTGTAATATCCAAGGTAACCGAACTGCGCGCGGCTCATTATGACGAAGTCACCGATGACTTTGGTATAAAGCTCTCCGCTTACCTTCCATTTGTGATACTCGATCCACTTGTAACGCTGGGCAGAACTCCAGTTGTCATAGTTGATGTCCTTATAGCTTGAGACCTTCACAGGGTCGCCGTTGGCGTCAAGCGTGCCGAGATCCTTCTTCCTGAACAATGAATATGGCGGAGTGAGCTGGAGACTGGCGCTGAAGTTGGATCCAACACGAGGGTAAATCTGCTGATCGGTCGAGTTTCTGCTCAGGCTGATCGTGTAGCTGAGATTGTGCGACTTGCCATCGTTGAACATAAAGTAACCGTTGATCCAGTTCTTCAAGTCATAGATCTGCCAGCTGAGGCCGTTGTAGAGCACGAAATAGTTGTCCGGCCACTTAAGCCTTGTACCGATTCCGGCGGAGAATCCATAAACCTGCATAACCTTGTCATTGGACAGGAGTCCGATGGCGAGATAGGAGTCCGTCTGACGGGTATAGTAGGCCTGAAGATTCAGAGAAGTAGGTTTCTTGCCGAAGAGCCAAGGCTCTGAGAATCCGAAGATCAAAGAGGTGTAGTACGTACCGTTGGTCTGGAAACGCAGCGAAAGATTCTGCGCGTCACCAAGCGGAACAGGTCGCCAAGCGTTCTTCTCGAACATTCGCTTTGTGGAGAAGTTGTTGAAGTTCACACCGACTGTCGCGACGAAAGTGTTGGCGCCCCATCCTCCGGAAAGTTCCAGCTGACTGGAAGGTTTCTCTGTGACATTATAGGCGATGTCAACTGTGTTGTTCAGCGAGTTAGGGAGGATTGAATATCCCTTGGAAGGGTCCGCGATGGCCTCCGGGTCAAACTGTCCGAGGGATGCGATCTCACGGATGGATCTCTCAAAATCCGTCTGGCTGAACAAGTAACCCGGCCTTGTGGCGACCTGCCTGCGGACAACACGTTCATTGGTAAGGGTGTTGCCGTTGATGATGATGTTATTAAGGGTCGCCTGCTTGCCTTCGGAGATTCTCATTTCGACATCCACTGAATCACCTTCGATGTTCAGCTCGACAGGTGTCACATTGAAGAAAAGATAGCCGTTGTCACGATAGATCTTGGACACATCCTGATCACCCTGCTTGCCGCCGCCCAAAAGTCTCTTCTGCATCGTCACGACATCGTAAGGGTCGCCCTTGCCGATCTTAAGGACCTCGTTCAGCTGGTCGGTCGAGTACACGGAGTTACCCGTCCAGGAAATGTTCCTGAAGTAATATTTCTTGCCCTGATCGATCTTGAAATCGATTCCCAGCCTGTCCGGTGTCACATAGTAGATGGAATCCTTCACTATCCTGGCGTCACGGTAACCGGCCTCGTTGAGCTTGCTGATAAGGCTTATCTTGTCATTAGGGTATTCCTTCTCATTGAATTTCTTGCTGTTGAAGAAATTGTACCATTTCTTGGCCTTCGTCTTCTTCATCGAGCGGGAAAGCGCGAACTCAGAGAAGCCTTCGGTACCGTCGAAATGGATGTCACGTATCTTCACCTTGGATCCACGGTCAACGGCGAATGTCACTCTGATGGCGTTCTTGATGATCGAATCCTTTTTCGTCTGCACGTCCACCTTGCAGTTCAGGAATCCCTTGTCGGCGTAGAAACGCTTGATGATGTCCGTGGAAGTCTTGGCCACATAGTCGGAGAACTCTCCACCACGGCGAAGGTTCAATCTCTCGTCAAGATCCTTCTTCTCACCTTTCCTCACGCCGGTGAACAGCCACCTGGACACCCTCGGACGCTCCTTGATGCAGATCTTAAAATATGCCGAGTCCCTGTCGGCGCTGAGATGATCGACCTCAAGGGCGACATTCTCGAAATACCTCTGCATCCAAAGCCTGGACACAATTGAGGAAAGGTCGTCGCTCGGCACCGTCACCCGCATCCCTTTCTGGAGACCGGTCAACGAAATTATCTGCTGGTCACTGAAATAATGGTTGCCTTCAACCGAGACCCCGCCGACATAGTAAGTCTTTGGATTGTCAAAGTCAACCTCGACCGGCTCGGAGGATTTCACGGATTCCTGTCCGAAAACCGGAGCGGCGGCCGCGGACAAAACAAGAAAGAGCAATAGACGATATACTTTCATCGAATCAGATTTCATTGAATTTAAGGTGCAAATATACGCAATTATTTAACTTTTCCATACCTGCGGTTCCTGTGGGAATATTCTTCCAACGCCTGACGGAACTCTTTTTTCCTGAAATCAGGCCACAGCGTGTCAACAAAGACGAATTCTGAATATGCCGCCTGCCACAACAGGTAATTGCTTATCCTCTCCTCTCCTGAAGTGCGGATGATAAGATCCGGATCAGGAATCCCGTCGGTGACAAGATAATGGCTGAAGTCCTCTATCCCAATGGATTCCAGACCTTGAGGATTGTCTGAATATTCCTTGGCCATCCTTTTTGCGGCCTGCAATATGTCCCATTTCCCACTGTAGCTCAGAAAAACGATCAGGGTCAGGAGAGGCTCCTTTCCGGGGGCGGGAGCGGTCAGCTCCTCGGCCTTGCGGATCGCCTCCACAAGATTGTCGTCAAGTCTTGAAAGATTCCCGAGCACACGGAAAGAGACACCTTTGGCGGCCAGAGAGTCGATCTCGTCCGCGATCGATTTCATCATAAGGCCCATCAAGGTGTTCACCTCAGCCTCGGGACGGTTCCAGTTCTCCTCGGAGAAAGCGAACAGGGAAAGGTATCTGACCCCTTCCTCGGCCGCAGCCTCGACACAGGCCCGGACGCTTTCGACACCGTTGTAGTGACCGGAAACCCTTTCCAGTCCACGCTGCCGCGCCCAACGTCCGTTGCCGTCCATAATGATGGAGACGTGAACAGGTATATTCTTTATTTCGTTCATATTCCTAATTATTGTTCTCCGCTGTTCCGGATGTCCTCGCCCCAAAACAGCTTCGTGGTCAGAGCCTTTATAAAGCTGGTGTTTTCAAGACGAACCCTTTTTAGCGAAAATTGTGCCACCATAACTTCCAGCCTTACGGTAGGCTTCACCAGATGGTTTCTGTTGTCCATCGAAAGCATCACGTTCCCGTCACGCGAACGCATAGAGACCGAGACCTTTGTAGAGTCCGGGACGACCAGCGGCCTGGCGTTCAGGTTGTGCGGCGCTATCGGGGCGATGATCAAGACCTTTGACTCCGGAGCGCAGATAGGACCTCCCACGCTCAATGAATATGCCGTTGACCCAGAGCTGGTGGCCACCAAAAGCCCGTCCGCCCAGTATGTCGGCAACGGATGTCCGTCGATGGTCACGTCAATCCCGAGAAGGGCGGCTCCGGAACGATGCACGGACACCTCATTCAATGTATAGGGCCAGAATGTCGGATCGGAGTCCAGCCCCCCGTGGACGGAAGTCCTGAGCAGTTCCCGGTCCTCGATATTCCAGCCGCCGGACAGAAGTGCGTCGCAGGCCTCCTCGGGACTATATTCAGAAAGGAATCCGAGCCGTCCAAGATTGACCCCGATGACAGGTATTCCGGTCTCGCCAACACATTGGGACGCAGAGAGGAAGGTTCCGTCCCCGCCCACACTCATCACCAGATCGGTGCCGGGAAGGATGTCGCCGCCACCGTTGATCTCATACAAGGTAAACGCCTTCCTCTCAAGCCGTTCAAGCATTGAGGAAAGCCTCTCGTCGCGCAATGCGCCACCTTCTCTGGAATACAGTGCTATCTTCATAGCGGTTACCTTGCAAGCAATCAAAATTCAAAAATAGCACAATTCTGATTAAAACTGAATAGAAATCATTATTTTTGTGTGTTTATATGTGTACTAATATGACCAGACTTAGTGTAAACATCAACAAGATCGCCACCATCCGCAACGCCCGCGGCGGGAATATGCCCGATGTGGAAAAGGCCGCGATCGACTGTGAAAGATTCGGTGCGGAGGGGATAACTGTGCACCCGAGACCTGACGAAAGACACATCAGATATTCTGACGTGAGGGCCATCAGGCCGACAATCACGACGGAGTTCAACATAGAAGGCAATCCTATTCCTAGTTTTGTGGACCTCGTGCTTGAAGTCGTCCCGGACCAGGTGACGTTGGTTCCGGACGCGCACGACGCGATCACCTCGAACGCGGGTTGGGACACAATCGCCAACAAGGAGTTTCTTACGGATATATGCGCCACCTTCAAGAGCAAGGGGATCCGCACATCCATATTCATAGATCCTTCTCCCGCTATGGCGGAAGGCGCCAAGGCCTGCGGGTGCGACAGGGTCGAGCTTTACACCGCCGACTATGCGGCTATGTACCCGGCCGGTCCGGAGAAAGCGATCGCACCTTATCTTGAAACGGCAAAGGCTGTGAGGGAGCTTGGCCTTGGACTGAACGCCGGACACGACCTCAGCCTGGAGAACCTTGAATATTTCATAAGGATAATCCCTTGGACGGACGAGGTGTCCATAGGCCACGCCATCATCTGCGACGCCCTTTATATGGGTCTGGAGAAAACAATACAGGCCTATCTGTCGAAGATTAAGATTTTTTAGTTATTTTTGTAAACTTGAATATAATTTTTAACGATACAATAAAATGAAACAGACACCACTGATCATCAGCGTCATAGCCCTTGTTGCTGTGGCCGCGCTCGGAATCATCCAGCTCACTTCTAACGGAAACGGCAAGAAGAAAGCCACTGCTGGAGAAGTAGTTGAAGCCACAGCACAGGCTGGAGCCATAGTTTGGTTCGACCTCGACAGAGTACTCAACGAGTACGATATGGCCAACGACCTCAGATCCGTTGTGGAGACCAAGGTACAGGGCATCCAGGAAGAGATCAACAGAAGAGGCAACAAGCTCCAGAGCGATGTCAACAAGTTCCAGTCAGACCTCGACAAGGGTCTTCTCGTCCGTTCCGTGGCCGAGCAGAGGAACCTCAAGCTCCAGGAGCAGCAGAACAACTTCAACAACTATGCGGCGCAGAAGCAGCAGGAGATCGCCGAGGAGCAGCAGGTTATGATGAACCAGATCGGTGACGCCATCAAGACTTTCCTCGACAAGTTCAACGAGGAGCACAAGTACGCTATGATCATCGCCACGCAGGGCAGTGTCCTCCCGGCACCGGTTGCCGCCGGAGATCCCGACCTTGACGTGACCGACGCCATTCTTTCCGGACTCAACGACGAGTACGTCCAGAGCAAGGGTAAGGGCAAACCGGCCGCAGCGGCCGCCGACACCAACGAAACCAAAGCCGAATAAACTTTGAGAATCGCTCTCCTGTCGTGCTTCTACCCTTTCAGAGGAGGGATTTCTCAGTTCAACGCAAGTCTCTACTTGGAACTGGGGAAAAGCCACACTGTCAAAGCGTTCAATTTTAAAAGACAGTATCCGGAATTCCTTTTTCCGGGAAAGACGCAATACGTCACAAAGGATGATGACGCCGTACCCATCGAGAGCGAGTCTCTGTTGGATACGGCCAATCCTTTTACCTATTGGCGGACCTACAGGGCTATCCGTGACTGGAAACCGGATGTGGTGGTCATCAGTTACTGGATGTCCTACTTCGGGCCTTCGCTCGGATTCATAGCCCGCAGACTCAAAAGACATTGCAAGGTCATTTCCGTGCTTCACAACGTGATACCACACGAGCCTAAGTTCTTTGACGCACCGCTGACAAAGTACTTCCTGTCAGGATGTTCCGGGAACGTCACCCTTTGCGACGAAGTCGCCGAGGATCTTCGCAAGCTCTCGCCAAAGGCCTTGAATGTCACTCTTTTCCACCCGATATACGCTCACTTTGGAGAGAAGCTGCCCCGGGAGGAGGCCGAAAGCGCGCTTGGTCTCAGGCACGGGATGAAGAACCTGCTGTTCTTCGGACTGATCCGGGAATACAAAGGCCTTGACATCCTGCTGGACGCCTTCGGCAGACTGGACGGGAGCTACCAGCTGATTGTCGCCGGCGAGCCGTACGGCCCGTTCGACAAATACCAAAGAATCATTGACAATTCCCCGGCCAAGGACAGGATCAAGCTGTTCACACACTACATTAAAGACTCGGAGGTAAAGGACTATTTCTCCGCGGCCGACCTTGCCGTCCTGCCTTACAGATCCGCAACCCAAAGCGGAATCAGTGCCATAGCATACCACTTCGAGGTTCCGATGGTGGTCACCGATGTCGGAGGGCTCCGCCAGGCTATCGGAGACTGTGGCACAGGACTTGTCGCTCCGAAAGCGGATCCGGAATGCATCGTGAAAGAGATAGAGACCTATTTCTCAGACACGAACATCAAGACACTCTGCGTCAACTCCATCAGGGCCGAGAAGGAAAGGCTGTCCTGGAAGACATTCTGCAGACGGTTGGTGGAGTTTTCCGATAACTTGTATAAAAGACAATGAACCGATACTTGACTGCACTCGCGGCCTCGCTATGCCTGACGGCCGCATCCCAGTCCGGAGCGTCAGCTCAGGATTATGCGACTCCACAGGTTGTGGTGTCAGCGGATAAGGTACGCTACGGCGGCAAAATCTTTTACACTCACGTTGTGCAGGGACGACAGACCCTGTACTCCATCAGCAAGGCGTACAATGTCACCATACAGGAAATCTACGATGCCAACCCTACCTTGCATCTTGATACGGAAGGTCTTAAGAAAGATCAGATCATTCTCATCCCGATAAAGGAGGGCGTGACCGGTAAAGAGCGGAAGGAGAACAAGGAACCTGCGGTGAACACAAAGGTCGAGACGACATCCGCGAAGATGGAGGATCAAACCACACGGCATCCGAACGGCTCCGATGAATATTTCACCCACAGGGTAAAATGGTTCGAGGACCTGACCTCCATCGCAAGAAAATATATGGTCTCAAAGGAGTCCATAATGAATATTAACGGGATGACCTCGGATAAGGTAAAGCGCAAGGATGTGATCAAGATTCCGAGAGATCCTAAGAAATGGGAGAACAGCGACGCCACTGCCGCTGGAAACTCTGCGACAGCCTCCACGGGCAAGACTGACGAAAGCCTGGAGGCTAATGTCGAAGAGAAGCCTGCGGACAGTTGGTTTGACAAGATATTCAAGCCGAAACGGGAGGTAGAGATTTCCCTTCTGCTGCCTTTCAAAGCATCCCAGAAGGCCGATTCGCAGATGATGGATTTCTACAGCGGAGCCTTGCTTGCGGCGAAGGATCTTGGCAATGACGGCGTCGAGGTCAAACTGAACGTTTACGATGTCGCCGGCGGCTCCATCCCGGTCACAGAGGAGAGATTCGCGCAAAGCGATTTCGTCATCGGACCGGTCTCCAACTCCGACATTGCCAGGACAGTGAACGCCAGCAAAGGCAAGTCTTGGATCGTCTCCCCTCTCGACCCTAAGGCCGAGGCGCTGGCGGACACCATTCCGAACGTGATCCAGGCTCCCGCGCCGACAAGCGCGCAGATAAAGGATATGGTCAGATGGATACGCTCCGATATGGGAGCTTCGGACAAGGTCCTTCTTATCTCACAGAAAGGAGCTTCGACCAGCGGTTACCCGATGGAAGTCATCAACGAGGTTAACCATTCCGGCCTGCAACACAGCAACTTCTCGTTCAACATCCTTGAAGGAAGATCGATTATGGGCAGGCTCGCCGGACTGATGACCGGAACCGGAACTAACAGGGTCGTCATAGCCTCTGACAGCAAGGCGTTCGTGATCGAGGTCGTAAGGCTTCTGTACCTTGTCTCCAGCCAGAAGAAAGACATCGTCCTCTACAGCACGTCAAGGCTGAGGACTTACGAAGAGATTGACATTGAGCAGCTCCACAGCCTCAACCTCCACGCAAGCGTGTCCTATTTCGTGGACTACGACTCAAAGGACGTGCAGGAGTTCCTGATGGAATACAGAGCCCTCTACAACACGGAGCCAAGCCGTTCGGCGTTCCAAGGCTACGACCTGATGAATTACTTCTCGAAACTGGGCGCGGAGAATTGGAGGAGTGATGGTTACGGCAAGACGGAAGGCAAGGGACTCCAGTCTGATTTCCACCTCGTGAAAACCAGCCGCGGAGGCTATGTCAACAATGCTGTTCGCCGGGTCGTCTATGAGCGCGACTACTCGGTAGTAAAAATCAAATAGAGGAAAGAAGAGACTTCGCGTTTTCTATGGCGGCGGCAGTGATACTGCTGCCGCTTAGCATTCTTGCGATCTCCATAACACGAGCCTCGCCGATTATAGGCTTGACGGAAGTCGTGGCCTTGCCAAGCACGTCATATTCCTTCTCGACCAGATAATGAGCGTTGCCCTTGGCGGCGACCTGCGGAAGATGGGTTATGGCGAAAACCTGCATATCCTTGCCCATCGAACAGATCATTTGTCCCATCTTGTCAGCCACGCTACCGGACACGCCGGTGTCAATCTCATCGAATATGAGCGTCGGCATATTCACAAACTTCGCCATCATCGCCTTGAGACAAAGCATCAAACGGGACATCTCACCGCCCGAGGCGCACTTGGCGACATCGACAGGATTGGTCCCAGAGGCGGAGAACAGGAATCTGACGGAATCCGATCCACAAGCGGACAAAGGAGCGTCGGACAATTCGACGTTGAATATGGCGTAGTCCATCTCAAGCGAGCGAACTGATTCCGTGATCGCTTTTGAGAACGGTTCCGCGGCCTTGGCCCTGGCCTCGTGAAGACGACGCGCGATGGACTCAATGGTTTTCTTCTCAGTCGCGATCATATTCTCAAGTTCCTCCTTGCGGGCTTCAAGAGCGGTTGAGTCGAAAAGTGATTCGGAAAGAGCGTCCCTTTTAGCTATCAGCTCCTCGATTGAGGATGCCGAGTACCCCTTCATCAGATCGTATAGAAGCGAAAGACGGTCGTCAACCGCCTCAAGCCTCTCCTGAGAAAGTTCTGTGCGGGAATTAATGGCCGAGACATCCTCCAGAATATCATCCAGTTCGGTGCGCGCGGAATCCACACGCTCAGCCAAAGCGGCGGCCTCGGGAACAAACCTCGCGACCTTCTCCAGCATCTTCTGCGCCTCTTTCAAGGCCGAAGACAACGGCAAAGTCTCCGAATTGGGATCCGACGGATTGAACATTTCCTCGACCCCGCCAAGATTCTCCTTTATCTCCTCGGCATTGGAGAGCTGTTTTTGCTCTGCTTCCAGAGATTCTATCTCGCCGTTCCGGAGACGTGCGTCCTCAAGCCTCTGGTAACGGGCTTTGATATATTCCTTCTCCTCGCTTAAGTGTGCCAGTCTGGCGGCGACTTCTGAATATTCCTTCTCAAGAGCCTTGAAAGCCTTGTAGGACTTGCCGCAGTCTTCCAACAGCGTCTCGTTGCCGGCAAAGTGATCCAGCATCGAAAGCTGGAAAGACTTGTCGGACAGAAGAAGCGTCTGATGCTGGGAATGGATGTCCACAAGACGGGACGAGATGCTCTGGAGCACCTGCACGCTCACCGGAGAATCATTGATGAAGGAACGTGAGCGCCCCGAACGGTTAACGACACGGCGGATGATCAGCTCGTCATCGCCGGAATCCACATCATTCTCCTCAAGGATCGCCATCAGTTCCACGTCCGACGACGGAATCCTGAAGACAGCCTCAACGACACAACTGTCCGCCTCTCCGCTGATCACGGAAGCGTCAGCCTTGGCCCCGAGAAGCAGGGAGAGGGCTCCGAGCAAGATAGACTTGCCGGCTCCGGTCTGGCCGGATATAATAATCAGACCCTCTGGAAAATCAACATCCAGAGAGTCTATCAAAACGTAATTTCTTATCTGTAGGGACTGAAGCATCGCCCCGGAAATTATTCAGCGTCAGAAATATTCTCCTTCGCGGAATGCGCGGCGTCTTCCTCGGCGCCTGTTCCCGCCATTCTATAATAGAGTTCTCCATCCTCGAATTCAGAGATGGCGATAAGATCCGGCTTAGGAAGTTTCTCGTAATATTTTGAGATCTCTATCTGCTCCCTGTTCTCGAAAACCTCGTCCATCGTGTCGCGGTCGGTACGGAAGTCCTCAAGCTTCTTAGCGAGTTCCTTCTTCTCGGCCAAGGCAATCTGATTTGCCCTCTTGTAGAGGAGAACCACGGTCTCATAGATGTTGCCGGTAGGCTCGGCGAGGTACTTGATGTCCCTTGTGATTGTGTTTGTAGGGACTTTCTTCTTAATGTCCATATTCAAAAAAATACTTTGTCTATTAATATTACGAGGCTGGCTGTTCGGATTGTTTCAATATTTTTTTTCTGTCCCTTTCAAAGTCCTTTTCCTTCGCTCCGAGGTCCTCATCCGCTCCTGTATAGCGTCCCAAGGCCTTCTGGGCACGACGGTAAAGCACATCCAGCTCCTTCCGGTAAGGAGACTCCGGCAGCTCGCCGATAAAGTTGTAGTAATCATCCACAAATGTCAGATAGCGCTCCTTCTGCTTGCTCTCGACACTCAGGAATGCATATTTGTAGGATGACTTGGCGATGTAGTAAAGGATATCCTCGCGGTAGATGTTCTCGGCGTCGTCCTTCAGAATGTTCCTGAACGCCACACGTGAGGATTTGTAGTCTTCCATCTTATAGTAGAGCCTGGCATTCTCGTAAGCCTTCTTGTCAAGCCTATCGTTGAGTTCCTTGAGCATCTTGTGGCAGATGGCGTTGTGAGTGTTGCCCGGATTCTCGACAAGGTACTGGCTGATGACACTTATCGCATTGTGTGTCGGAACCTGATCCAGCTCGTAACGCAGGGTTGAGCGATAGAGGCAGTCGATCCTAAGGAACGAGGCCTCTTCCGCGAACGGGCTGCGAGGGAAGTTGGTGATGAACTTTGTGAAGTTCGTCTCGGCTGTGTAATAGTCCTTGAAACGGTAGTTGCTCAGGCCCCAATAGTACTGCACGGTGTCATCCCTGTCAGTTCCGCTAGTCAGGACGGCAAGCGACTCGAACAGCTGGGCGGCCTTGTTGTATTTGCCGTTGTTGAAGTAGTCAAAAGCCGCGGCGTATTTCGCATCCACATCGTTACCGTTCAGAAGCGCCTCATATTCAGACTTGCAGGACTGAAGCGACATTGTGGCGACGAGGGTCACGGCCAAGAATCTCAGAGTTGTCTTTATCATAATCTCAATAAATCATCAGTGCGACAAAAGGTATTTCTCCACCTCCAGCGCGGCACGGCACCCGGAAGCGGCGGCGGTGATAGCCTGCCTGAACCGAGGATCCTGCACATCACCCGCGGCGAACACTCCTTCCACATTGGTCTCGGAAGTCTTGCCTTTGGTGATGATGTAGCCGTTCTCATCCGTCTCCACATATTTCTTGAATATGTCCGAGTTTGGATGATGCCCGATGGCCAGGAAAAATCCGTCGACCTTGACATCAAAAACCTTACCATCCTTGTCCTTCAGACGGACTCCGGTCACACCGGACTCATCTCCAAGCACTTCCTCTGTGTTGCAATTCCACAGGACCTCGATGTTCGGAGTGTTCCGGACCCTATCCTGCATCGCTACGGAAGCCCTGAAGACATCCCTGCGGACAATCATATAGACCTTTTTGCAAAGGTTGGCGAGATAGGTGGCCTCCTCGCAGGCAGTGTCTCCGCCTCCGACGACGGCCACGTCCTTCTTTCTGTAGAAGAAGCCGTCACAGGTAGCGCAGGCGCTCACGCCCATCCCTCTGAATTTACGCTCCGACGGCAGACCAAGGTACTTGGCCGCGGCACCGGTCGCGATGATGACCGCATCGGCCTCCAATTCTGTCTCTCCATCTATAGTTATGCGGAAAGGCCTTACGGAAAAATCAACGCCGGTCACGATTCCACTCCTGATGTCCGCACCGAGACGCTGAGCCTGGGCACGCATCCCGTCCATAAGGTGATTCGCGTCAACGCCTTCCGGGAATCCCGGGAAGTTCTCGACAACCGTGGTCGTGGTCAACTGGCCGCCAGGCTCCATTCCTTCGTAAAGAACGGGACTGAGAGCCGCCCTGGAAGCGTAGATGGCTGCGGTGTAGCCCGCCGGGCCGCCTCCTATGATCAGGCATTTGATTCTTTCCATATCCTTTGTTTCAATCTTACTCAACTTTCGCAAGTAGGCAACCACCTGCTGTCAAATACATTATCTCACGTTCGAAGGTGATTGCCCACCCACATCCTTTCACGTTACCCCTACCCTAAATCCCTCCCCTCGGGGGAGGGACTTGCCTTCACTGCTTGCAGTGAAGAAGGGTGGTGTTTCGCTAATGCGAAACTTGAGAATCTTAACTTACAAATATAGCCATAATTCGCAATTCCTCAAACAGTCTTTTCGCCATTGTTTGAGCCGTTTTACGTTTGTTTATTGGAATTTTTATAAATTTGCAGTCTAAAGGCTACTAAAACAGATGGAAAAAAACAACAAGGCTTTGACTATCGAGGATTTCCGCGAGCAGCTGAGAAACAACGGACTGAAAGTCACCCCACAAAGACTGGCGGTGCACGAGGCTATGCTGAAACTGGGCCACGCCTGCGCCGATATGGTCACGGAGGAGATCACGGCCGCAGGAAAGGCCAAGGTGACCGTGGCGTCCGTGTACAACATCCTGACGCAGCTTTCCCTGCTTGGAATCTACAACCGCCGGATGAGCGAGAACAACAAGATGTACTTCGATGTCAACACATTCAAGCATTTCCATCTTTACGACACCGTGAACCACTCGTTCTCGGACATCATCGACGATGAGTTCTACAGGCAGATCGAGGAAAAACTTCTCGGCCGCCGTTTCAAGGGTTACAAGATCGACGGGATCGACGTCCAGATTCTGGCGCATCCTTCAGCTAAACAGAAAAGGTAATAAAAAGACACGTGGCCACTTCGACAAGTTCAGTTACCGGGTTAGGCTCAAGGAGGATAATAAGAAAAGAAGACCGATAAGGACCGGTCTTCTTTGAGGGGTGCGATGTGGGGCTCGAACCCACGACACCCAGAACCACAATCTGGTGCTCTACCAACTGAACTAATCGCACCGTGTTAGAGATTGCAAAGATACAAATAAAAATCATAGTTGCAAGCGTTTCCGAAGAATATTTTCCTAAAATATTGTCCGATCCACAAATATTCCAGTGCATATTGCTATATTTGCGGTATGCGGAAAATTCTGACATTCGGACTGTTCCTCCTATTCATTTGCTCCTCGGCGGCCCAAAACCACCGAGGCGGATTTTCGGTCGGAACAAACGAAAACGGAGGCCCAGTCATCAAGGGGCTGGACATTCCGCATCCAATCTACGAGGACCCGGACACTGTCAGCATCGTATTTATGGGTGATATGATGATGCACCGTGACCAGATCAGCAACGCCAAAAAGGATGAGGACACCTACGACTTCTCGCGATGTTTCCCAAAAATCGAGCATCTGATAAAAGGAGCCGACATCGCAGTGGCGAATATGGAGTTCACACTTGCGGGGAAGCCCTACACGGGATACCCTTGTTTCTCCGCCCCGGACAGCTATGCCGAAAGCATTGCGGAAAGCGGCGTGGACATATTCCTGACCGCGAACAATCATATTCTTGACAAAGGCAGGAAGGGTGTGGAAAGGACCCTGGCGGTATATTCAAGGATGGAGGAGGAAGGACGCGTGAGGCACACTGGAACATCGGTCTCGGCCGTGGATGACTCGCTTCGCTTCCCGCTGCGGATCGTGTCCAAAGGCATCAGGATCGCCCTCATCAACTTCACATACGGAACGAACTGCCGCATCCGCGAGGATTTCCCCAAAGTGCACAGGGCCGACACAGGGGAGATCGCGGCTGCGATCAGAAAAGCCAGACAAACCGGAGCCGACTTCATCATAGCGCTGCCGCACTGGGGCTATGAATATGTACTCAGGCATTCTGCGTCACAGGGAAAGCTCGCTCGCTGGCTGGCCGAGCAAGGCTGTGACGCTGTCATCGGGGCTCATCCGCACGTGCTCCAGGACACAGAGACTCTTATCATAGCCAACGAGAGCGGAATCGGCGCGCGACAGGTGCCGGTGATATATTCATTGGGAAATTTCATCTCGAATATGAGCGCGCCGAACACGCAGGTCGGAATGCTCGTAACCCTAAGGCTTACAAAGAACAGGTTTGGAGAAAAGAATATGCTCGCTCCGCACCTTACGCTGACCTGGTGCTCCAGACCTGGGCATCTAAGCGGCGGATACACCACAATACCCATCAAGGAATATATAGGGAGGCGCGACCTGTGGCGTAACCATTGGGACTACGACAAGATGATCGCATCCTACGAGAGGGTTAAGAAAGAAACCGGAATAAAGGATTGACAAAAGATAATGAAGAAAACAATCACTCTTGACACTATCGACCCCATCGAGATCTTCGGGGCCGGAAACAAGATTCTTGAAGAGTTCTGCTCTTATTTTCACGGACTCAAGGTTGTCGCAAGGGGCAATGAGATCCATCTGGACGGCAAAGAGAACGATATCCATGAATTCAGTCAGAAACTCGCAGAGCTGATCGATAGGAGGATGCACAAGATGAGTCTCACGGTCTTTGACGTGGAAGACATCTTTGACGGCGAGAACTCCCCCAACAACTTCAGACTCAACGGCGAGGCCATCATCGTCCACAGCACCGAGGGAAAACCGATAAAGGCCCGCAACAAGACCCAGCAGGAAATGGTCAAGGCCTATTTCGAGAACGATCTCGTCTTCGCGGTCGGACCGGCCGGAACCGGAAAGACCTACATAGCGATCGCCTTGGCTGTCAGGGCTCTGAAAAACCGTGAGGTAAAACGGATAATTCTCACCAGACCAGCTGTAGAAGCCGGGGAACGGTTGGGATTCCTGCCCGGAGACCTGAAGGACAAGCTGGATCCGTACCTCCAGCCATTGTACGACGCTCTCGGGGATATGATTCCGCCCAAGAGACTGCAAGAGTTCATCGAGGAAGGAACGATACAGATCGCCCCGTTGGCTTATATGCGAGGCCGCACGCTGGACCGAGCCTGCGTGATTCTGGACGAGGCCCAGAACACGAACCTGTCCCAGCTCAAGATGTTCCTCACCCGAATGGGAATGAACGCCAAGTTCATCGTGACCGGCGACGCCACGCAGGTCGATCTTCCTCGCCGCGAGGATTCCGGCCTCCTGAAAGGCATCAGCCTCCTCAAGAACATCAAGGGAGTCAGCACCATCTTCTTCACCAACGAGGACATCGTCCGCCACCCTCTCGTGGGCAAGATCGTCAAAGCCTTCGACCGCAAGGAAGCCGAAGAGTCACCCGTGGCAGACAACTAATTGGCTAACAATGAATAGCGAAATCCCCTTCAGTCGGATCCGACTGAAGGGGATTTCGCTATCTATTATATGTCAGCGAATTACACTCCACGTATAGTGGGAGGCAAGCGCCGGCAAAATATTCATTAGTTGTTCAGAACGGCATTGTACTTCTCGTAGCCGGCCTGGAACTTAGGATCCTGATCGCGGAAACGATAGTAGATCTGCTTGAGGTACTCTGCGATAGTTGACTTGATGGAAGCGTCCTCGCAGACAACATAAGCCTGCTCGAACGGATCTATGCACTTCTTGAGGGTGACCTCGAATTCCTGTACGAGAGCCATATACTTGGTGTCATCAAGCTCGTTCTGAGCTTTTTCCTGAAGCTCAAGAGCCTTGTCATAGTACATCTGCCCCTTTCCGATGTAAGCGAAGACGTACTTAGGATCCTTGGCGGCGGACTCATCGTAAGCCTTGGCGGCCTTGTCCAGATCACCGAGCTGCTTGTAGGCCTGCCCCTCGACATAGTAGAGGGAAGCGTTGTCCGGAGACGTTGTCTTTGCCTGCTGGAGAAGCTCGAACAGTCTGTCGGTTCCCTCACCGCTTGTCATATAGTAGTTGATGAGGCCGAATACGATGCTCTCGCTCGTCGGGAACTTCTGGAAGCCCTGCTCAAGGTAATCTTTGGCGGCAGCCTTGCCAGTGCTGGTGGTGTCAATGTGTGAGACGCAGTCTGAAAGCTTTGCGTAAACCTCACCGTTGTCACCGTAGTAGCCATAGCCAAGGCACTTGTCGAACATATCCTTGGCCTTGGAGAAATTGCCTGTGCTCCAGGATGTGAAAGCGGCGTTGTACAGGGAGTTGGTGTCGATCTGCGCATAAGGCTTCTGGGCGGCGGCCTCGTAAGCGGCCTCGAAGAACTCCTCAGCCTTCTTCACGTCACCAAACGTGTAAGCGTTGTAGGCTTCCTGGGTAAACTTCTCGGTGATGGTCTTGATTCCGGCGCTGATGTCCTTGTCCTTGGAATGCTTCTCATCAATCTCATAAGCCTTCTTGTAGGCCTCAAGAGCCTTTGCAAGGGCATCCTCGACAACCGGTTTGGTCACCTCAATGATTGAAAGCTGGCCCTGGGCGTTGAAATAGAGATTCTTGTTCTCGTAAACCTGCTTGGTGTACTGAGCGCCACCAAGGGTGACGGTCTCCACGGATGAAGGTTTCTCTCCAGCCATAGAAAGCTGAAGGGCGTTCATATCCGCGCCAAGCCAAACATTTCCGGCCGGTGCGCTGTAAGCGTCCACATAAGTCTGGGCAAGCTTCATCCAGGTGGCTACCTTGGTAGCCTTCTTCTCGTTCTGGGAAGCGGCGAGGGCACTCTCGACCGCCTTGGCGGCAGAGTTCACGTTAGACTGGGCATCCGCTACCTGGAAGGAAGCGAGTAATGCCAAAACAATCAATGTCTTTTTCATCTGATTATTGGTATTTAGTTGTTTCTAAATAATCTATTCCTGAGGAGCATCGGCGTTTTCCTCGGCAGCCTGCTGTTCCTCATCACCACTCTTCTCGACAGTCGAGATGGCGGCGATCGAGTCACCGTTCTTGATGTTGATCAGTTTCACACCTTGGGTCGCCCTGCCGGCCACTCTGATGTCGGAGACTGCCATCCTGATTGTCAGACCGGACTTCTCGATGATCATCAGATCATTGTTCTCGGTCACGTTCTTGATGGCGATCAGCTTGCCGGTCTTCTCGGTGATGCTGATGGTCTTCACACCCTTTCCTCCCCTCTTGGTGATCCTGTACTCATCGAAGTCGGTCCTCTTGCCGAATCCGTTCTCACTCACGACAAGCACGGTGTGCGCGGAAGCGTCCTCTGCCTTAGGATCGTAGTTGATGGCTCCGATGACCTCATCGTCGTCTTCAATATTGATGCCACGGACTCCGGTGGAGTTTCTTCCCATAGGGCGGGCGTCCGTCTCATCGAAGCGGCAGCAGCGTCCCTCACGGGCGGCGATGAATATCTCCTCGTTGCCGTTGGTGAGCAACGCCTCGACAAGTTCATCTCCCTCTCGGAGATTGACGGCGTTCACGCCGGCTGTCCTCGGATGTGAATATGCCTCCAGGGATGTCTTCTTGATGATACCCCTCTTGGTGATGAGCACGATGTTGTTGCCGTTCACATATTCAGGATCCTTGAGGGTCTTGACGTTGATGTACGCGAGGATCTTGTCGTCCGGAATGCTGAGCACGTTCTGGATGGCGCGGCCCTTCGAGGCCCTTGAGCCTTCCGGAATCTCATAGACCTTGAGCCAGTAACAGCGTCCGGCCTGGGTGAAGAGCAGCATCGTCGAGTGCATATTCGCGATGTAGATGTGGTCGATGAAGTCCTCATCCCTTGTCGCGCTTCCCTTCATTCCGACTCCGCCGCGGGCCTGGGTACGATATTCAGTCAGAGGGGTCCTCTTGATGTAGCCAAGATGGGATATCGTGATGACCATATCCTCGTCGGCGTAGAAGTCCTCCGGGTTGAATTCCTCGGCTGAAGGACGGATCTCGGTCCTTCTCGGGTCGGCGTATTTGTTCTTGAGTTCGATGGTCTCGGCCTTGATGACCTTCATCTGCTCCTCGACGCTTCCGAGAATCTCGTTGCAGCGGGCGATAAACTTCTCAAGCTCGTCATATTCAGCCTGAAGCTTCTCCCTCTCCAGTCCGGTCAGCTGACGGAGCCTCATCTCGACAATGGCTGTCGCCTGGGCGTCCGTGAATTCGAACCGTGAGATCAACTCGGCCTTGGCCTCGTCCACATTGCTTGAATGCCTGATGATGTGGATGATCTCATCGATGACATCGATGGCCTTCAGCAGACCTTCGAGGATGTGGGCCCTCTTCTGTGCCTTGTCCAGCTCGAACTTGGTCCTGCGTATGATGACATCGTGGCGGAACTCCACGAAATTGGCGATCATATCCTTGAGGGACAGCGTTCTCGGGCGACCCTTGACAAGGGCGACATTGTTGAACGCGAAGCTGGACTGGAGCTGGGTGTACTTGAACAGGGTGTTGAGCACGACGTTGGAGTTGCTGCCCTGCTTTACCCTGATGACGACGCGGACACCCTCGCGGGAGGTCTCGTCGTTGATGTAGGTGATGCCCTCGATCTTCTTGTCCTCGACCATCTGGCCGATCTTCTCGATCATCTCCTTCTTGTTGACCATATACGGAATCTCGGTCACAACGATGGTCTCACGGCCGTTGTCCGCAACCTCGATCTCGGTCTTGGCTCTCACGACAACCTTACCGCGGCCAGTCTCGTAGGCCTCCTTGATCCCGCTGACACCCATTATGATGCCTCCGGTCGGGAAGTCAGGTCCCTTGATGTGCTGCATCAGGCCGTCAGTGTCGATGTCCGGGTTGTCGATGTAGGCGCAGATCGCGTCACAGCACTCGCCCAGATTGTGCGGAGCCATATTCGTGGCCATTCCGACAGCGATACCCGACGAACCGTTCAGAAGAAGGAGCGGAGCCTTTGTAGGCAGAACAGTCGGCTCCTCCTCGGTGTCGTCGAAGTTAAGGGTCATATCCACAGTGTTCTTGTCGATGTCGGCAAGAACGTCGTCTGTCATCTTCTGAAGCTTGGCCTCGGTGTACCTCATGGCGGCGACAGGGTCACCGTCCATAGATCCGAAGTTACCCTGGCCGAAAATCATAGGGTAACGCTGGTTCCAAGGCTGCGCGAGCCTGGCGAGAGCGTCATACACACTGGAGTCGCCGTGCGGGTGGTACTTACCGAGCACCTCGCCGACGATCTTGGCGCACTTACGTGTAGGCCCTGAATATGACAGGCCGAGGCCGTCCATTCCGAACAGAACCCTCCTCTGCACAGGCTTCAGACCATCCCTGACATCAGGCAGCGCACGCGAGACGATAACGGACATCGAATAATCGATGTACGCGGTACGCATCTCGTGGTCAATCTCAACCGGTTCGATGATGCCGGTCTGGCCTTCCTCTTTCTTTTCCTCAATATCCATATTCCGATGTTGAATACATTATAGTTAAACACGCAAAATTAGTAAAAAAAACCGAGAGAGACAACAGTGCCCGAAGCCTCGGTTCCCGATGAAAAATATTTACGGACTTGTACAGTGTTTTGGCACAAGCACGCACTACCTTTGCATCAGAAACAAAAAAAAACAATGTTATGAGAAACACGGAATATAATCTCGAAAAGCTCGCTTCAATGATCTCGTCAGAATCATCGTTCACGGCCCTTATGGAGATAATGGGTGATATGGGACTGGAGTTCGAGGGAGCCGTCAAGAACGCATAATCATTTGACAGCCAAGGCAGTCTCCTCTTCCTTCAAGGAGACGAGGGTGTTCTCCTTGTCCGCCGTCAGGCCGACCCGGAGAGTCCTGAGCCCGGAAGAGCCCTTCTTCCTCCTGCCCTGAAGAATCCTGTCGGAAATGATGAACTCCGACACCGGATCCTCGACATATTTCATCACGGCCCTCTTCAATGGCCTCGCTCCGAAAGCCGGATCGAAACCGACGTCAGCGATGAAGCGCTTGGCGGAAGGGGTGACAACCAACTTGTAGCCAGCCTCCTCCGCTCTGGCGCGGAGATCCTTCAACTCGATGTCGATAATCTTCTCGATGTCCTCCTTGGTCAAAGCGTTGAAGAATATTCTTTCATCCACCCTGTTGATGAACTCCGGAGGGAAAGACTTTCTGATGGCCTTTTCCAAAACACTCTGACGATTCTTCGAGACACTCTTCCCGGAAGTGGCGAAGCCGACCCCGCTGCCATATTCATCAAGCTCACGGCTACCTACGTTGGAGGTCATTATGACTATGGTGTTCCGGAAGCTCACAACGCGGCCGTTGCTGTCCGTCAGGCGACCTTCATCCAGCACCTGAAGCAGAATGTTGAATATGTCAGGATGAGCCTTCTCGATCTCGTCCAGCAGAACAACGCAGTAAGGCTTCCTGCGCACACGCTCGCTGAGCTGCCCACCCTCCTCGTAGCCTACATAGCCGGGAGGCGCTCCGACAAGACGGGACACGGTGAATTTTTCCATATATTCACTCATATCGATTCTGACCATATTTTCCTGAGAATCAAAAAGATATTCAGCAAGGCATTTCGCAAGTTGGGTTTTGCCGACTCCGGTAGGGCCGAAGAACAGAAAGGTGCCGATCGGGCGGTTCGGGTCTTTCAGTCCCGCGCGGTTCCTCTGGATGGCGCGTACGACTTTCTCGATGGCATCGTCCTGGCCTATGATGCGGCTTTGTAGCCGGCCTTTCATCTTCATTATCCTGTTGCCCTCGGATTCGGCTACCTTGTTGACAGGGATTCCGGTCATCTTCGAGACAACAGTGGCTATGTCCTCAGCGTCCACGATATTGCCCGTCCTCTTGTCCTTCGTCAGGTTCAGACGGATCATCGAGCCGGCCTCATCAAGAGCGTCTATCGCCTTGTCCGGCAGCGACTTGTCGGTGATGTAACGGTCGGTCAGACGGACGCAGGCCTCAATAGCCTCATCACTGTAGGCTACCTTGTGGAAGTCCTCGTAATTCGGCTTGAGGTTCTCCAGAATCGTGATGGACTGCTGGATGTCAGTCGGTTCCACGACAATCTTCTGGAATCTCCGGTCAAGAGCCCCGTCCTTCTCAACAATCTTGGCGAACTCGTCCATAGTCGTGGCTCCGATGCACTGGAGCTCACCGCGGGCCAAGGCCGGCTTCAGGATGTTGGCCGCATCCAGGCTTCCCTGCGCGCCGCCGGCTCCGACAATTGTGTGGAACTCGTCTATGAAGAGGATAATGTCAGGATTCGAGCTGGCCTCCCTGATTATCGATTTGAGACGCTTCTCGAAATCCCCACGGTACTTCGTTCCGGCGACGACCGACGCTATGTCCAAGGAAATCAGTCGTTTCTTGGCCAAGGCCGGGGATATGCTTCCGCCTGCTATCCTCAAAGCGATCCCTTCGACTATCGCCGACTTCCCCACCCCGGGCTCACCAATCAGCATCGGGTTGTTCTTCTTGCGCCGCCCAAGGATCTCGATGACACGGGCAATTTCGGTCTCCCTGCCGACAACGGGGTCCAGTTTCCCTTCCGCGGCGGCCTTCGTGAGGTCAAAGCCGAAATCCTCTATCACACTCTTATCCGGTTTGGATTCCGGATTGGATCCCTGCTGATCGTCATTTTGGGATTCCTCCTCTTGTGAGGAATCATTCTCCAGCATTCCCTCGTCACGCATATAAGAAAGAAGGCGACCGTAGTCCACTCCGTGCTGCCGCAGATAAGCCTGCCCGTAATTTTCTGTCGTGCGGCAAAGGGCCAGAAGGAGGTGCAGGGAGTTCGCCTCGTCAACGCCTTGTTTTGAAGCCTCAAGAACTGTGATGTTCAGGACGTTCTGGGCGTAACGGGTGAACGAGATCTTGTCCGATTCCGCAAAAGGGATCGGCTCGTTTGTGAATATATGGCTGTCGATGAACCGCTTGAAGTTGTCCGCGTCTATTCCCAGACCTGTCACAGTCCTGAAGGCGGCGTTGTCACCGTGGCGAAGTACCCCAAGGAACAAGTGGTCGGGGCCTATGCCGTAACTGCCGGTCCGCATCGCCTCGTCCTTGGCGTAGCGGATTATGTCGTTCAGTTCACCGGATATTCTTATTTCCATAAATGTTTTTCAAAGTATAATCTTACAATATTAACGAATTTTCTTCGCTTACGCAAAATCGCTTCGGCAGGATGATTGCGGAAATATAAAGTATTTTGCTACTTTTGTGAATATTAGAATAAGAACGACAATGAACGAGGAAAGAAGCACGGACAGACTTGCCCGTTACATAATCTGGACTGCGGCCGCGGCAGTGACCGCCGCCTTCTGCTGGTATTTCAGGAGCGTGCTGGTCTATATAATCATAGCCGCGGTGGTCTCCTTGCTTGGGAGGCCGATAATGAAAGGTCTGAAACACATAAGGATAAAAGGCAAAAGCGCACCGGACTGGCTGTTGGCCATAGTCTCGTTGCTGCTGATTCTGACCATATTCCTCGGGATTGTCACCCAGATCATCCCAGTCTTCTCCAGCATCATCACAAACGTCTCCGGAAACCTCCAGTCCACCTCATTCAAGGCATCGGAGATCACCGTCTGGTTCGACAAGATGAACGTCTGGCTGATAGACAGGCTGCCGGCCCTTGGGCGTGATTTCAAAGTCCAGGACGCCGTGCTGGGATGGATCAAAAAAGCTTTTGACATCTCTTCCGTTACCTCGGTGGTAGGCTCCGTAGCCTCTGCCTTAGGATCATTCGGCATCGGCCTGTTCTCGGTGATGTTCATCGGCTTCTTTTTCGTGAAGGACGAGACTCTTTTCCGCAGGATTGTCGGCTCGCTCGTGCCTGACAAGGCCGAGAAAACGGCCATCAGCGTCATCGGAGACATCGAGCACCTTCTGACTCGCTATTTTGTCGGACTGATGGTCGAGGTCCTCGGCGTGGCCCTTCTCAACTTCCTCGGTCTCTGGCTGATAGCGAGGATCGGATTCTACCCGGCCGTCGGCATCGCCTTTATGACCGGTCTTCTGAACGTGATCCCTTACGTGGGACCTTGGATCGGCGGAGCCATCGGAACCATCCTCGGAATCGTACTGAAATACAGCAGCGCCGCAGCCCTCGGTGTCTATCCGGACTTTATGGTCGTGATAATCACCCTATTGGCCGTATTCATCTGCACTCAGTTGGTTGACAATTTCCTGTTCCAGCCTCTGATCTACTCGACCAGCATCAAGTCCAGTCCTCTGGAGATCTTCATCGTGCTGCTGATGGCCGGTCATCTCGGCGGAATCATAGGGATGCTTGTCGCCATCCCGGCCTACACCGTGCTCAGGGTGATCGCCGCAAGCTTCTTCTCCGAATTCAAACCAATCCGGAGGCTCATAGCGGCCACGGACGACGAACAAAAATCTTAATGAATATGAACACGTTACTCAAAAGATTGGCGGTTTTCACCGTCATCATCGCCGGATTCCTGACAGGCGCGAACGCCCAGGAAACATATTCACCCACCGACACCTATCAATTCGCCGTCAAGGACGGAAACGCACTTTTCCTTGATGAATATCTCGCCACGACCGGTAGCCAGACCACACTGAACGGCAATGATAAGCCTTCGATCGTCTTTGTATTCGGAGGCGGATTCAAGGGCGGAGAGCGCAGCCACAAGGAATATGTTCCTTGGTTCAAGATGCTGAACGACGAGGGTTACACGGTTCTCACTATCGACTATCGCCTCGGAATGAAAGGCGTGAAGACAAAGGGCGGAATCGGCTCGGTCAAGCAGTTCTACCACTCTGTCAGAATCGCCAGCGAGGATCTGTTCAGCGCCACGAAGTACATCATCGACAACGCCAAGACGCTGAAAGTCAATCCGGACAACTTGGTGATCTGCGGCTCGTCAGCCGGTGCGATGACTGTCCTTGAGACCGAGTGGATGCTCTGCAACGGGAAAGCCACGGAGGCCCTGCCCGAAGGATTCCGTTACGCCGGAGTGATGTCGTTCTCGGGGGCGATCCTGTCCCGCGAGGGGATGCCGAAATATTCGCAGACTCCGGCTCCGACCGCATTTTTCCACGGCACGGCCGACAAGGTGGTGAACTATGGGAACATCCGTGTCTTCAACTGGGTGTTCGCCGGCACGGACAAGCTCGTCAAGATATTCAAGAAAAACGGTTATGTCTATAACGCTTTCCGCTTCAAGGATCACAAGCACGAGATCGCCGATTCGATGATGGAGACGTTCGCAGACCAGATACGTTTCCTGGAGACCAATATAACGAGAAAGGTCGCCAGAACTGTGGATTCCACAATCGACGACCCTGAGGCTCCGGTTCCGAGCGGATCAGCGAACCGCAAGGAGATGTACGGAAAGTAATTAATTCTGAATATATTTACGATAGACTTCCGCGATTCTGCGGTATCCCTCTTCATTCGGATGGAGTCCGTCCCTGAAGAGGGATTCGTCTAACTTGCCGTCAGCCTTGGTGAGGACAGACTTCACGTCCACGATGTCGTAGTTCGTGAGGTCGCTTGACTTAAGCAGCTCATCCACAGTGGCGTTGACCTTGTCCACCCTGTCGATTGCCTTTCTGCGGGGATAGATGTGGACTATGTGGATGCGGGCTGTCGGCTGTTTCACACGAATATATTCAATAAGTCCGACCATTCCTTCGGCAATGGCTTCCTCAGTGCGGCTGTAGATGTCGTTCGTGCCGGCCATCACGAAGATGTGTTTGGCGGAGAAGCCGTCCAGTTCCTCGTGCATCATTCGCCACATCATATTCCCGAGACGGTCCCAACCATAGCCGCAGTTCACAACATTGCGGTCAGCGAATATGTCGTTCCACGAATCCACGCCCGAATGCCAGGTCTTGTGGCTCGGCTCGCCTGACCAGTAATGGGTTATGGAGTTGCCGATCATCACGATCTCCGGGTTAGGGGCGATGTGCCTTTCGCGGTAAAGGACTCTTGAATGCCTTTCGGTCCAGTCATAGAAAGTGAAATCGCGGCGCTGCCTCAATGGTTTGAGGATGTCTGGAAGATCAGTCGTTGTGCCGAGGGCGTTGAATATCGCCTCAAGCGTGGCCACCGTGTCCGCCTTCGCTCCGTCCACGGCGATGAAATAGCCCGACTTTTTGCTTTCCTTCCTGCTGACGACCTTCACAGGAAAGTCAGCCTTTCTCTGGATGATGTTCCTTACCGCCTTGGAAGGCCTGTCCACAGCCTCAACCGGGACATTGTAGAACGCCACGGCCTTCTCCACCGGCACCGGCTCGAAATGGAAATAGGTTCCGCCACCGGCTCCGATCTCCATCCACTTCACCTCGTTGTAAAGCGGAAGATAAAGCCTGAACTCGTTACCGTTCTTGGCTGACTTTCCATAATCAACACGGAAACAAAATGTTATCGTGTCACTTGCAGCCTTCCCAAGATCGGAAGTCCCGTTCAACAGGTGGAATCCGCCGTCGTTGTCGATGTCATAGAGGTCAACTCCCAGAGAAGCCATCTCTGTAGCCCCTTTAGGAATATTCCTGCCCTCAAGCACGTACCGGACCTTGATCTCCGGAGCGTTGGTCCCGAAATCAATGTTTCCTCTGTCAAATGTCCAGTAAGTCCCGAATGGTCCTTTTGCCCTTTCTGTCAGCGGATTATGCCACTCATTCTCCTCAGCCGCCATCGCACCGACTGAGAGCAACAGTGTCAGCCCCACCGCCGACACCGCACGCTTCACGATTTCCGAATATCCCATATTCATTAAATTTTAATTATTGTCCTTTTCAAAACGGCCTCAAAGATAGCGATTTTTCCGGAAGGACACATACTCGGATTCACGAGAGGAACATTTCCAAGCCAAAGTGATACACTCATGATCAAATTGAACCATGACAGGTGCGTTTTCTTTCCTTTTTGCGACTGTGGACTTAAAGAATATTAGTCGGCAAGTTTCTGCCCCTCGTAGGCGACCGGATATTCCCCGAAATTCAGTTTCATCAAGATTCCGGAATCGGTCAATGTGCCTGAAAGGCCTGTGACTGTGTACTTAGGGAACGGCAAGGTTCCGCCTGAGAGAGGGACTATCCCATCGGCCGAAAACTCAATGGTTCCGTTCTTGACTTCAAATCCTACTCCCGGGACCGACACGTCCAGTGAAACCGGCATCTGAGGGACGAACTTCACCTTGTAGAACATAATGTCAAGGGTCTTGGCAGTCTCATCTATCCGAACCTCCACCTTGACTTCCTCTGAGACATTATCGATGCCGTCCGCTGTCACGGTCATTGTTCCTGAATATTCATAATTCCCTGAAAGCAAAGGATTTTCCACATCACCATCCTCTTTGGAGCAGGACATTGTCAGCAGCGGCATGACCGCCAGCAAAAGCATAAAGATTTTCTTCATATTCATTACAGATTGATTGATAATCCTATTGTGAACCGGCGAGGTTTCCCGGTCTGGAAGAAAGAATTGCCGACAGACTTGAAATAGAAAACGGAATATTCAGTGTCGGCGAGATTCTGCCCTCTAAGCCAAAGTTCCACCTTTGACGTGGCCAGACGGACATCCGCGCCTATCAAAAAATATGGCGGTTGGCTTATGTCTCCGGCTTCGTTCCAGTAGATTCTTCCGCTGCGATTGATGTCGGCGTTCAAGGAGACCGAACGCAGGAAACGTCCACCAGTCAGGAACTTATAGCCGCACCTCAAGTACAGGGTTGAAGCCGGAGAGTATGGTATCCAGTTACCGGACCAGTCTTCACGGCCGTCATTATAGTCAACAAAACGGGCGTCCATCAGATTTCCGGCAAACGATACGGAGAGGCCTTTCCACATCCAGGAAGCTTCCGCCTCAACCCCAAGGCTACGGGATCTGCCGGCGTTAGCCATCATGCGACCGGTTCCGTTACCGTAAGGGAAAACTGTCATCTGCTGGTTGCGGCAATCCACACGATAAGCTGTCAAGGAGGCCTCCAGGCGGTGTCCACGGGCATCAAGACCGATCCGGCCTCCTATCTCATAGTCAAGACATCGCTCAGGCTTGTATGTCATCATCGCACCGGAAAGGTCTTTCTGTCCGTCCAGATGTATTCCCAACTTTTCCATCATCCCTGACATCATCTTGTTCTGCAGGATGTCCGAGAAGATCTGCGTGTTGAAGCCTCCAGACCTGTAACCTTCCGAGACGGATGCAAGTAAAGACATATTCAAACCTTTGGACCGCATACACTCGGACGTGGCGTCATACGAAACCGACAACTTCGGCTGCAATTGGGCATAACGCACAGTTTCCGTTCCGTTGCTCCTTGTGCTGAAAGGGATATATTCAGACATTGCAGGCGAGACGATGAAATGGATGTCCGAGCCGGAATCATAGCGCATCCGGCTGGCCTCAAAGTCAAGTCTCAATCCGGCAGTGAATGTCCAACGGCCAGTCTTGAAATACGACTCGTGGTAGGCAGCCACATTGCCAAGAGCGATATTGAAATCACTGTAAATCAAGAAATTCTCTTCTTGAATATTCAATTTTCCCAATTCCTGCGGGATTCCGGAATTGGCGTTGTCCAGAATCAACGACTTTATGCCGTCTTCCAGAAAACGCACAGGAGCGGACATCCGGTTCAGCTTCACCATCGCGAACAGTCCGGTCTGGCTATCCCACCAAACAGGATGCGCCTTTGGTATGAATATAAACTCCTGAGTCAAAGCACTTTGTTTCTGATCCTGATTCAAGGTGAACATTGACATCGGTGTAAAATCCTGATCCATATCCATAGAATCGAAAAGAGCCTGGAGGCTTGTGACGGAACTGATTTTCCAGTTCCGCCATTCGGTCTTGAGACGGAATCCGTCCATAAGAAAGAAGCGACGGTAGCCACTTTTGTCGTTGTAATCCACAGGGAGAAGTTCTCCTGTGTCAGGCATCCATTTTCGATAAGGGTAACCTGACTGATCTATGTACGAGACTGTCAAGATGTTATCCAAGGAGACCTTACCGATTCCGCCGATGAATCTCGCGCGGGCAGAGAATGTGTCCGAAAGACCGCAGGAACTCCCGTCATATTCATTGATAAAGAAACCGTCGGTGTGTCCGTAGGCGGCGGCGAACCCGAACCGGCCCTTGTAGGTCGAGAGTTTCGCGGACAAAGAGGATGCGCTGCCATATTCAATGGTGCCTTTCGTGCCTTGGTATGCGGTTGGAGAAAGTGTCTCGATGGAAAGGACTCCGAGCATCGAGTTGCGTCCGTAGAGGGTTCCTTGAGGTCCGTGCAGAAAATCAATCCTGCGGATGTCGGAGAAAGCGAAATCGTAGCAGTTCTTGTCCAGAATCGGCACGTCATCCACATAGAGTCCGATGACCGGATTGTCCATCCTGGAACCAAGGCCACGGACATAGATCGTCGAGGTCATCGAAGTGCCATAGTCCGGCATATTCACCCCCGGAATCACGGATGACAGATCCTTGGGAGACGAGATTCCTCTTTCCTCCATATTCCTCATAGTCAACGAAGTGACGGAGGTCACCCCGGTGATTGAGGCCGACCGTTTCACGGAAGATGTCACGACCGAACCGGTGATCGTGTCTCTCACTTGAGGAACTGACTGGAGAGCCATCAGCAATGATGTAGCAAGGGCTGTAAGCATAACGGGCGCAAAATTACTCCCGACAAAGCCTTGGCGACTTATGAATATGTGATTTGGGTTTGGACTTTTTATGCAATGGACTTATCTCTCCGGAGCCGGAAGGTTATGGCGGCCTACGCGCTTCGCGCGCCCTATCCGGGCGAATGGCCGCCATAACCTTCCGGCTCCGGAATGCCCCTATTATTGCAAGCTTCTGAAGTCTGTCGGTGACATTCCCACAAGTTTCCTGAAAAAACGCGAGAAGTAGGCGGGATCCTCAAAGCCAAGCCTGTAGGACACTTCCGAGATCTGGATGCCGTGATCGTGGAGAAGGGTTCTTGCCAGCGAAAGCCTTGCGTTTTCGACCCACTCGCCGGCACTGCGCCCTGTCTCGGACTTGACTACACGGTTCAGATGGTTAGGTGTCACGCCAAGTTCCTCCGCATAGCCTGCTACACCACTGAACGGACGGGATGTGTCAAACACTCTGCCAAGATAAGCGGAGCAAAGCCTGGCTGACGCTGTTCCGTTGTTCTGCGGGATAACGTTGTCAAACTCTCCGAGCAGGACTTCCAGCAATCCTTGGATCGTAGGGAAATCTTCCGAAAACCGGGTCATTCTGATCAGAAGCTCGTCGAAGAAAACCTTGTCCTCCATCGGAACCGTCATCACACTCGGAGCCCTGAGTCTCAGCACCCTATGCCCGGAATTACGCAGCAGCCCGGAAGAGAACGCCCCCATATACCCGATGGAATCCTTAAAATATTTCACTGAATATGCCGACTGCGGCGGGATCAAGGCGCAATCCTGTCCCCGCAGCAGATATGGATGACCATCGACATCCGCAAGCACCTCTCCGGAAATAAGATAGATGAACGACCAGTCCTCTCTGACCGTTTTTCCCATCGGTTGCGCTGTAATATGTCCCGCCGCGTTCAGCGGCCTGATCACGAATTGTCTCATTTCCGATGCAAAAATAACAAAAGAAAACCATCTACGAATTGTGCCACGACAGGATAATTTGTCAAGTTTTATGTACATCTGCCCTTTGGTTTGATATTAATTTAGAAAAATGAAAAGAATATTACTGGCATTGGCGCTGCTTGCGAACGTGCTCAATGTCTTCGCGCAGGCGCCGGAGTATCTGCCGGAATGGAAGGAAGGGTATCTTGACATCCACACGATCGCCACGGGAAGAGGTGACGCGGCGCAGATTGTGATGCCGGACGGGACATCGATGATGATCGACGTGGGCGACAACGCCAAGGCGAAGGACACCCAGCATCCTGACGGAACGAAAAAACCGGCGAGTGGCAGGCGATCTACATAAAGCATTTCCTCTCACAGCTTCCGGACAAGGAAAACCTTGACTATGCGATGGTCACCCATCTTCATAACGACCACATCGGCACGATAAAGGATGCGATTCCGGGCACGCACGGCTATGCGCTTTCCGGAATCACCCTCGTGGGCGAGAATATTCATTTCAACAAGTTGGTTGACAGGGCATATCCAGACTACGATTTTCCGTCCAGAGACAATGTCCTCAACGCGAACAAGGGATTTATCGAGCATTACATCAACTTCGTCAACTACTCCGCGGAGCACGGAATGGCAGTGGAGAAATTCGCCATCGGGAGCAAGAGGCAGTTTATGATAGTGCACAACCCGAAGAAGTTCGCCAAAGACTTTGAGATCAGGAATTTGGCGGCGAACGGTGAGGTCTGGACCGGCCGTGGCAAGAAATCCGTGAAGATGTACAGCGGGGATCCGACCCTGTTCGATGAGAATATGAACTCCTGCGCCATCCGTCTGCGTTACGGGAAATTCTCCTACTTCAACGGAGGCGATCTTTCCGGCGGGAACTGGCCGATCTTCAAGTCTCAGGAAAGGGATTTCGAGACTCCTGTCGCCAAGGTCTGCGGCAAGGTCACGGTGATGAAAGCCAACCACCACGGCTATTTCGACACCTGCAACGCGTTCTTTATGCAGACATTGTCACCACAGGTTATCATAATCGATGCCAGAAGCCAGAATCATCCCGTCCCTTCCACAATGACAAGAATATCCGACCCTCTGGTCTGGAAAGGAGACCGTGACTACTACATAACCGTGGATCAGGCCCGCAAGAAACTCGGAGAGGAACTCTGGAGCAAATTCAAGCCGTGGGGACATATCGTTGTCCGGGTCTATCCCGGAGGAAACAGCTACCAGGTCTTCGTCCTCGACGCGGACTCCACAGACTACCGCATAAAGTACAAGTCCGAAGTCGTCAATCTGTAAACGGCGGATTTACTTGATGTTGATATAAGAGCTAATCGTTAGGGAGTACTAATAACATCTAATGCCACGGGGATATGAGTAAGTCTATAAGCATATTGGATAAAGACTACACACAGTGGGTGCAAGAACTTTGTAAACGCTATCGCCATAGTCAGATTAAGGCAGCGGTAAAAGTCAACACCGAACAATTGAAGTATAATTGGTTGTTGGGACGTGATATTGTGGAAATGAACGTTGAACAGAGATGGGGCGAAAGCGTGATAACGCAACTCAGTAAAGATTTGAAGGACGAAATGCCTGATGCGAATGGATTGTCAAAGACTAATATTTATTATTGCCGTAAATTCTACCAACTATACAATCCTTCAAATGAAATTTTCCACCAACTTGAGGGAAAATTTACCGATGCCGAAAATTTCCACCAACTTGGTGGAATATTTGAAATTCCTTGGCAAATGACTTGAACTGAAAATAGTTGACACTGTACGGGGGACAAAAAAGTACAGTGCA
>ERZ1026860.77-NODE-77-length-74134-cov-60.380918_pt1 | contig 74134 bp, 54 predicted proteins | sample MGYA00380160_ERZ1026860 | MGnify/ENA primary metagenome ERZ1026860 (study PRJEB33269, sample SAMEA4719796) | human gut metagenome | biome: human-associated habitat; feature: organic feature; material: feces | place: Cameroon | collected 2013-10 ... | reverse complement strand
GGTCTTGTTTTTTTATTAAACGGGCGTAAAAATCGCAGATTTTTATGTAAGTTTGAACAAATTATGACGCACGATGCTGCTACTTATTTTATTCTGTAAATCGGTGAAATGAGAATCGCGATTGATTGTGATTTTGATTATTTTATATCTTTACCAAAATGGAATACTGTAGGTATGAAGAAACTGTTATTGTTGATATATATATTATTTTCGTTGGTTAGCTGTACTTATGTAAAGACTTATATAGATGTCCGTAATTTCGAAAAGCAGGTGATAAATTTCCCCGAAGTTATAACATCTATAGAATATGGTGAAATCAAGGATGTTCATTGCTCTTTCACTGGGCCAATTTTCATTGTGTATTTTGGCCCAGAAGACTGTCTTGATTGCAAATTGGCTCATTTGTCTGATTATTACCCGCTTTTTGCTTTATCTGATGAATTTGCGTTTAATATAATGTTGTTAGTCTCTCCTTCTGTTGATGAGCATTCCAGAGTAATGTCTATAATTAAAGACGGTAAATATCAGTTCCCGGTATTCATAGATTCTGGCAATGCCTTTTCTTTGCAAAATCGCAATATTTTAAACGATTCTCGTTTCAATCATTTTCTCATTGATGATAACAGACATCCTGTTTTTGTTGGCAATCCATTGAGTAATCGTAGATTGTATAGGCAGTTTATTAAACAATTATAATATGAAATCTAAAAAAGTATCTTTGTTGGCTTTGATTGTAGCCTTGTTATCGGTTGCTGCTTTTTGTGTGTCGCAAGTGGATGTTGTCGCGAACACGAAGGCTCTATGTTCAGAGGAAGAACAGAAAAGTGTTACTTGTTTTAAGACAATTACGAAAGACACTTCGACTGATCCGTTACTAACCCTTTATGCGTGCGATGACTGTAAGCAATATGGAATATTGTATGCAACATCCAGTGGTCGTTGTTTTATCAAAGCTCAAACCGGAGGAACTGAACTTCTTTGAGCGTATGAATAAATTCATCGTTATTCTTGCTGTTCTGTCTTGTTTGGCAGCATGTCATAAAGTGGACGAGGCGGTGGTCTCCATTGGGCCAGGAGAGGCGTTGTCTGTGACTGACACAGTGGAGATGAGTCGCGTCAAAAGCACGATGCCTGTCTTGATGCCCGTAAGATTCATTGTGACGGGAAAGTATCTTGTCCTTTATCAAAAGAATGTTGACAGAATCTTTCAGTTCTATGACTTGCCGTTGACAGGTAAAAGTTTTTCTGCCGGAATGATAGGCCGTGGCCCGGACGAGTTTATCAATCCGGATCCAGGAAGTATGCTGGGAACAAAGAACGGCTTTTGTCTTGCGGATCTTGATGCTTACAAAACGGTGGAGGTGATAGATCGTTCAATTAAGATTGTGTCGAAAGAACCGCTTATTACTGGTGGTGTGCCGCATAATGGAGTGGTAAGGATCGGTGACAAATTCTTAAACCTTGATGTCAGTTCTATGATTACAACACGGCCAGAGGACGAAGCGAAGCAATTTCAAGTGATTGGAGAGAGCGGTGTGGAAAAGCACATTTGTGACGTTCCGGATTGGGATGACAATAATGCGAACATGATCCGATACATTTCCCACGTGGTGACAAATCAGGAACGGAAAGTTTTTGCCGCTTTTTATTGTGGTTTCAGGAAGATAAGGTATTACTCGTATAAAGGAGAGTTGCTTAAAGAGATTTCTGTTGATTTTCCGGATTCCTCTGTCCATATCGAAGACGGATTCTATGAGACTTATACCCGTCCGGTGGCTTCTTTAGACAGAATTGTGGTTCGTTGCGGTAATTATAATCGATTGGTGCAGGATGCTATTCCGAATCAGACAGAGTTACAGATCTGGGATTGGGATGGTCGTTTGATCCATAGGCTCATCGTCCCGATGTGGCTTGAACTTTATACCATTGACTTTTCCACAGGCTTTCTTTACGCCGCAAACAGCGAGTTTGAGGATGAGATTTTTTATTCGGACATATCGGAATATTTATAATAAGCCTTTCAGCCATCGATTTGAACAATAGTGGCATAACCTTTTTGAATATAATCAAATAAAAGCAGGAAACGCGCTCTGGTGATGATCAGGGCGCATTTTTTTATGGCGTTTTTTATATAACCTATTGCTTGTTTATGAAAATTTTTGCCTATCTTGTGGGCCCACTTAAACGATATGGAAAGGCGTTTTTTACGATATTCATCAGCGAAATTCCTTTTTTGCGGAAAACTTCGATAGTGATTTAGAGGCGGTTGGATTATTTTTTACTAAACGCGGAGTTTAACAAAACCAAATTTTATGAGTAAAAAAATCTTTATGGTCTTGGTCTTCCTACTGACAGCGGCAGGACTGCTGTCGGCCCAGACGAGAACCGTCAAAGGAAATGTCATCTTCTCTGAAGACGGACAGCCGGCGATCGGGGCGTACGTCTCGGTGGAAGGAACCAAAATCGGTAGCATTACCGATGTGGACGGCAACTTCCAGATCACGGGAGTGCCTGCAAGTGCAAAATTTGTTGTTGTGACCTACCTTGGAGCCAAGGAGAAGAGGGTCGAGATCTCAGACGTGATGAAGATTACGGTTGATCCTGATTCAGAGGTTCTTGAGGGGGTTGTGGTGACCGGTATGCAGAAGATGGACAAGCGAATGTTCACCGGTTCCGCCACAAAGATCAGTGCCAATGACGCGAAACTGGACGGTATGGCCGACATCAGCCGTTCCCTTGAAGGAAGGGTGGCCGGTGTGTCCGTGCAGAACGTGTCAGGTACCTTCGGTACGGCTCCTAAGATCCGTGTCCGTGGATCGACTTCCATCTATGGCTCGTCAAAGCCGTTGTGGGTCGTTGACGGTGTGATTATGGAGGACGTTGTCGAGGTGAGCGCCGAGGACCTTTCCTCCGGAGACGCCAACACCCTGATCTCTTCCGCCATCGCCGGACTCAACTCCGATGACATCGAGAGCTTCGACATCCTCAAGGACGGTTCCGCGACTTCCATCTACGGAGCACGCGCTATGGCCGGAGTCATCGTCGTGACCACGAAGAAAGGTCGTGCCGGACAGGCGCACATCACTTACAATGGTGAATATACAATGCGTCTGAAGCCGATGTACAGTACCTTCAACATTATGAACTCCCAGGATCAGATGGGCATCTATCAGGAACTTCAGCAGAAGGGCTGGCTCAACTATGCCAGCACATCAACCGCTTCCGACAGCGGTGTCTATGGCAAGATGTACCAGCTTCTCAGCCAGTACGATCCAAAGACCGGGCAGTTCGCTCTCGCCAACACTCCTGAGGCAAAGGCTGAATATCTCCGTGCCGCCGAGTACCGCAACACCGACTGGTTCGACCGTCTGTTCTCGACCGCTATCCAGCACACGCACTCAGTCAGCATCTCAGGTGGATCCGAGAAGACAAACTACTATGCGTCAATGAGTATAATGGACGATCCGGGTTGGACGAACCAGAGCAAGGTTCAGCGTTACACAGCGAATATGAACCTGACCTACAAGATCTTCGACAACCTGTCCCTTAATCTCATCAGCAACGCTTCCTACAGAAAGCAGAGGGCTCCGGGAACCTTGAGTTCTTCGATCAACGCCGTGACCGGCGAGGTTAAGAGAGATTTCGACATCAACCCGTACTCCTACGCACTCAACACTTCCAGGACTCTTGATCCGGATGTGTTCTACACAAGGAACTACGCTCCGTTCAACATTATGTACGAGTTGGACAACAACTATCTTGATCTGGACGTGTTCAATTTCAGGAATCAGGCCGAGTTGAAGTTCACTCCGATCAAGAAGGTGGAACTCAGTGCCTTGGCCGCCGTGAAATATTCGCAGACAACTCGTGAGCATAATGTGCTTGACAATTCCAACCAGGCTTTGGCTTACAGGGAGATGGGCACATCTACCATCAGGAACAGCAATCCGTTCCTCTACACCGATCCTGACAATCCTTACTCTCTTCCGGAGACCGTGCTTCCTAACGGAGGTATCTTCCAGCGCACGGACAACAAGATGAACGGTTGGGACTTCCGAGCCACGGCAAGCTATAACGATCAGTTCGGCGAGGATCACCTGCTGAACCTTTATGGTGGTATGGAGGTCAATAGCGTTGACCGTCACGCCGTCTGGTTCAGAGGCTGGGGTATGCAGTATGATATGGGAGAGATCGCCAATTACAACTATCTCGTGTTCAAGAAAGGTTCCGAGGACGGAGCTGATTACTACACCCTCGGAAATTCACGTGAGCGCAGAGCCGCTTTCTTTGGTACGGGAACATATTCATTCAAAGGAAGGTACATCATCAACGGAACAGTTCGCTACGAAGGCTCCAACCGTCTCGGAAAGTCCCGCACCGCAAGGTGGCTTCCGACGTGGAACGTGTCCGGAAGATGGAATGTGCACGATGAGCCGTTTATGAAGGGTCTCTACCCTTATGTCTCCCACCTTGCGCTCAAGGCGTCATATTCATTGACAGGTGAAAGCGGTCCGTCTTGGGTCAACAATTCAGAGGTGAAGATCAGCAGTGAGATTCCTTGGAGACCATCTTCAAGCCTCAGGGAGTCAACCCTTTACATCGCCAGCCTCGCAAATGAGGATCTTACGTTCGAGAAGAAGCACGAGCTTAACATCGGCTTCGAGTCCGGTTTCTTCGACAACAGGATCAACTTTGCCCTCGACTGGTACAAGAGAGACAACTTCGACCTTATCGGTCTGACCAACACTCCTGGTGTCGGCGGTGAGGTGAGAAAGTACGGTAACATCGCATCGATGAAGTCCGGCGGTGTCGAACTGAGCCTCACTACGACCAACATCAAGACAAGAGACTTCACTTGGTCAACGAACTTCATCTACTCGCACACGAAGAACGAGGTTACCGACCTTCTGACCTCACAGAGAGTCATCGACCTCATCTCCGGTACCGGATTCGCTCAGGAAGGCTATCCGAACCATAGTATTTTCTCCATTCCGTTCAAGGGGCTGAATTCCGAAGGTCTTCCGACGTTCCTCAATGAGAACGGCGACATCACAGTCACCGGAATCAACTTCCAGAACAGCGATCCGGACAAGCTCGGATTCCTTGAATATTCCGGAACCTCAGAGCCTACGGATGTCGGTTCCCTCGGCAACACATTTAAGTTCAAGAGATTCACTCTGAACGTGTTTATGACATATTCATTCGGTAATGTCATCAGGCTTGACCCTGTGTTCAGGAACTCATACACGGATCTGTCATCGATGCCTAAGGAGTTCAGAAACCGTTGGGTTGTTCCTGGAGACGAGAACATCACCACTGTCCCTGTTATCGCAAGCCGTTGGCAGAACAAGAAATATTCATCTTTGAGCTACGCCTACAACGCCTATAACTACTCGACAGAGCGTATCGCAAGCGGAGACTTTATCAGAATGAAGGAAATCTCCCTCTCTTATGAGATGCCGTCAAGGATCGTCAAGGCTTTGAAGATGAACTCAATGTCACTCAAGCTTCAGGCCACGAACCTCTTCTTGATCTACGCTGACAGCAAACTCAACGGTCAGGACCCTGAGTTCTTCAACACTGGTGGTGTGGCGGTTCCTGTCCCTAAGCAGTTCACTTTGACACTCAAGCTCGGACTCTAAACACAAGAAAAGTTATGAAAACATTCAAGATAACATACATTTTGGCGGCAGCCATCGCTTTGACCGGTCTTTCCGCCTGCAACAAGTTCCTCGACACGACTCCGGACAACAGAGCCACGGTTGATTCCGAGGAAAAGGTGATCTCGCTTCTTGGATCGGCATATTCCGAGAACGACCACATCCTCATCGCCGAGTTCTATTCCGACAATGTGGATAACTATGGCATCCAGTACACTGGAACCAGCCGTTTCTTTGATTCCATCTATGAGTGGAGCGAACTGGAGGAGTCCAACAACGAATCAACGGAGAGAATCTGGGGATCATATTATTCCGCCATCGCTTCAGCCAATCAGGCCATCGTCGCGATTGATGAGCTTGGAGGGCCGGAAACATCCACAGCCTTGAGCCAGGCTCTCGGCGAGGCCTACCTTTGCCGTGCGTATTCCCACTTCGTTCTTGTGAATATGTTCTGCCTCCAATACAACAAGCAGACAAGCGCCACGGATCTCGGAATACCGTATATGACCAAGCCGGAGACCACTCTTGCCCCTCATTATGAAAGAGGCAACGTGGCTGATGTCTATGCCCAGATTGAGGAAGATCTTGAGAAAGGACTCGCACTTGTCGGGGACGACAACTACACCGTGCCGAAGTACCATTTCAACAAGCTTGCGGCATACGCTTTCGCCGCCCGTTTCTATCTCTTCTATGAGAAGTACGATCAGGTGATCAAGTATGCGGACCTTTGCCTTGGATCATCTCCGTCCACGATGCTCAGGGACTATGATGTTCTTGCCACAATGCCGAACGGAAGCCCTCAGCAGCAACCGACAACCCTCCATTACGTGGATCCGTCGGTCAACGCCAACCTGCTTCTTTTCACTGCTTTCTCCGTGATGGGACAGGCTTTCGGAGCATACGGTACGGCGTCGATGTACTCTCACGGAGCGTATTTGGCCAATTATGAAGATTGTCTGGCCGCCCAGCCTTGGGGGACCGCAGCCTACAAGGACGCACCGGCTGTTTATGTCGGAAGTATGGACAGGGTGATCTTCTGGAGATGTCCAAGAATATTCCAGTACACTGACCCTGTCGCCGGAATCGGCTTCATCAGAACCGTTTATCCTGCGCTCAGTACCGATGAGTGTCTTCTGAACAGGGCTGAGGCCTATGTCCACCTCGGTGACTACAACAAGGCTTGTGAGGACCTTAACCTTTGGGTGCACAATTGCAACACGACCACAGCGGAGATGACACCTGCTTCCATCAAGGCTTTCTATGATGGTGTCGCTTACTGGGAGTGGAACAAGTCAACAGTCAAGAAACACATCAATCCGGTTTTCGGAGCGGTTGAGGAAGGGTCTCAGGAAGAGGCTATGTATCAATGCATACTCGCCGCCAAGAGGGTTGAGTCGCTCGGCCTTGGCCAGCGTTGGTTCGATGTGAAGCGTTTCGGAATCGAGATCCATCGCAGAAGTATGGATATGACAGGAAAGCCGATGACTCTTACCGATTCTATGCCGGTTGATGACCCTCGCAGAGCTATGCAACTTCCGGTCCGCGTCATTGCCGCCGGTGTTACACCTAATCCTCGTTAAACTCCGCGTTTGACTAAATATTTTTGAATATGAAAAAGACATTAACATATTTCCTGATGACCGTGGCTGCCCTTTCCGCCTGTGTCTCCTGCTCGGAGGACAAATTGGATCCGGTCAGCATCATCACGGTGGACCAGTACACTAAGAATGACTTTGACAAATGGCTTGAGGCCAATTATGTCTCTCCTTACAATATTGAGTTCAAATACCGTTATGAGAGCATCGAGTCCGATCTGAATTACTACACTATTCCGGCCGACTATGATTGCTCTGTTATGCTGGCTCATCTTGTGAAGTACCTCTGCATCGACACCTACGATGAGGTCGGAGGAGTTGACTTTACCCGCCAGTATTTCCCTAAGGAGTTTTTCCTCATCGGAGAATGGCAGTACAAGAACAACGGAACCTACATTCTCGGTACAGCGGAGAGCGGCAAGAAGATCTTGCTTGCGGGTGTGAACTATCTTAAAACGTACATCAATTCCGCTTCCGGACTCAATAGCCGCTATATCAAGACGATCCACCACGAGTTTACCCACATCCTCAATCAGACAAGGGACTATCCTGCCGGATTCCGCGAGGTGACAGGTGCCACTTACGTGGCAGACAGCTGGAGCTCATCTCCTTACAATAAGGATTATCTCCTTCGTGGCTACATATCAGCCTATGCCCAGCACTCTTCTGGGGAGGATTTCGCCGAGCTGCTTTCCCTTTATGTGATCAACTCTCCTGAGTGGTGGGACGCACAGCTTGAAGCCGCCGCGAATAATGGCGCTGATGGTGCGGAACTGCTGAAGACCAAACTGGATTATGTCCGTTCCTATATGATGGACACCTTCAAGATTGACATTGACCTCCTTCGTGCGACAATTCTCAGGCGTCAGAAAGAGGTTACCTCGGGGAAGGTTGATCTCACTGATTTGAACCTTAATTAAAATCGATGAATATGAAGACAAAGATTAATATACTTTTTGCTGTCGCCGTGTTCGGATTCATCTTCCAGTCCTGCCTTAAGGATCAGGCTGATGTCTTTGATGACTCTCCTTCGGTGAGAATGACCGAATACCTTGCAAACGCGAAAAAAGTCTTGATGAAACCGGAGAATGGTTGGGTGATGTACTACTATCCGGATAACTACCAGTCTTATGGAGGCTTTAATTTCACGGTCAAGTTCAATGAAGAGAACGTTGAGGTTGGGTATGAGCGCTCTAAGGATTTGAACAAGACGGTGTCAAGTCTCTACCGCCTTGGCAGCGACACTGGCCCGACATTGTCCTTTGACACAAACAACGCTTTTATGCATTTGTTCGCCACTCCTTCTTCCTCTATGTATCAAGCTTATGGTGGAGACTTCGACTTTATGCTTCTAGAGGTTGAGGATGACCACGTCAAGATGATGGGACGTCGTTCCGGCAACATCATCGTGATGAAACCTTTGCAGGAGAGCCCGGCTTCTTATCTTGCGAAAATCAACACCGTCCTGAACGATTTCGCTGACTGTGGCCTTAGTGGATTGAACGGAAACATCGGTGGACAGGAAGTAAAAGGTTCGGTAAACCAGGCATACCAGCAGGTTGAATTATCTTTAGGAGAGGAGACCAAACAGGTGGCATATATGTTCACGCCGGAAGGAATCCGACTTTACGAGCCTGTAGAGGTCGGAAGTTCTGTCGCTGACGAGTTCCAGTTCGATCCCAAAACGATGACTCTTACATTGGCTGGAACTTCTGAGTCTCTTCAAGGTTCTGTGCCAGAGGGTTTCAGACGGTATGGTGAGTATGCGGGTGAGTACTGGCTGTACTATAACCGTGAGAATGAGGCTGACGTGAAATACGATTCCGTGACGGTCGTTCTTTCTCCAGGGGTGAAGAACTCAACGTATCTGATGTCTGGACTGAACGCCAACTATGACATTGTTTGGGATTATAACCGGTCACAAGGAACCCTTAGCTGGCAGATCCAGACCCTTGGGCACTTGCCTAACGGCAACGAGGTCCGTCTATGCGCTTTGGATGGCACGACTGGTGGTTTCACCTGGCCGACCAACAAAGTGATGGGTTCTACAGAGTGGAACGGTGATGTGGACAAGCCTGTTTATTACATCAATGCCGAGTATCTCTGGAGCGGTTCACGTTGGTCTAATTCATTCTATCTCTGTATGTGGGATGCTGAGGGTAATAGGCTTAGCGCTCCTGCGGCCAGCACCGGTTGGCTTTTCCCGAGGAACGCCACATTGATGAGATGGATTTATTCCCTTGCTAAAAAATAGAAACGTATGAAAAAGATTTTGATATTTTTAGTCGCGGCGTTGTCGGTTGCTTTTTTCAGTGGTTGTGAGAGCGTTGAAGGCGATTATGAGACGCAGAGAACCATTAAGATAGTCTCCACTGATGTCGTATTCGAGCGTGCGGGTGGCTCCGGAACAATTGTAGTCGAGGCCGAGGGCTCCATTGTGGCGACATCGTCTCGCCCTTGGTGCACGACATCCGTAAGCGGCAACACGATCAATGTGAATGTGGGTGAATATGATGGATTGGACAATCGTTATGCCGACATCATCATCACTTGCGGTGACTATTCGACACGCGTCACAGCTCATCAGTACGGATGTTATTTCTTGTTGCCGGAAGCTGAGGACAGCTATCACGTCGAAGACATCAACGGACAGGTGGCCATTCCGTTGTCTCATAACAATTACGAGCCAGCCGGTGTCGCTGATGTGGACTGGCTGTCAACTGTTTATGAAAACAGTAACGTGATAATCAAGGCCGCGGACAACAAGACCGGCCAGGTCAGAACCGGCAACATCACCATCGGTGATAAGAAAATACAGATTATCCAATGGTCGTTCGACACGGTTTTCGCCGGTGAATATGATTGGTCCGGAACAACAACCGCCTCCGGTACTGTCAAAAAGTCAATGCCTGTGACCATCAGTGATTACGACGCTGAAAAGGGAACGTTCAGGATCAACTTCACCAATAACAGTATGGGAGAAGGGGCGTATATGGAAGTTCCGTTTGATCCGATCACTTTCACATTCACGATGAGTGCCGGTCAGTATATCGGTGAGACCGTATATAAGAATGCTCCGGCCTACATTTATACTATGGTCTATGGTGGTGGCTATATTACCTGGGATGCCTCAATCAAGGCGGCATTCACATTCACATTGGATCCGGAGACAGGCAAGTATTATGCTGCTTTGAAAGACATTGGAACCTGGTTGGAAGGTGAGCGTGTTGTGTCCGGTGTCTATTTCGAGTTGTTCAAGGCCAATAGCCCGACATCAGCCAACAGAATGAAGATATCGATCTCCACAAAGGTTTACAACAACGTCCTTATTCAGAAATAACAATTTTGGGTTATTGCAGCCGGCTCCAGGACCGGGGCCGGCTGCTTTTATTGTATCTAAATCAAAGTGATTGTATGGAAAGTCGTGCCGGCAAGCTGCAGAATGCATCACAACTTCTTTTAAAGTTATTATTGGCTATAACCTTAATACCTTCTTGTAAGAATCGAGGAATAGACCATCTGATATCAGCTGCTGATGATGTGATGTGGACTAAACCTGACAGCGCTCTTGTCCTTTTGAGAAAAGTAGATACTATAGAACTAAAGAATAGATCTCAGAAGGCACGGTTCTCTTTACTTTATTCAATTGCTTTGGATAGGAATTACATTGATACGACTGATCCAAGGGTTATAAGACAAGCTGTTGATTATTATAGTCATAGAGGCCCGGCTGACGAAAAATTCCTAACGTTGAGATATCTTGCCAGAATTCAAATGAATGCAGGGGAATATGATAAGGCTATCGTTACCTTGTCAATGGCTCTGGACGGTATAAATGATGTTGATGATGTCCGGATGAAAGGCTTTGTTTGTTCCGATATGGCAGAATCATATCTGATGACATACAATTATTCGGAAAGTGAAGTCTATTATGACAAAGCTATAGCCTACTTTGGAGATGCGAATGAGTTCGAGAATGTATCTTTGATGGAGATTAACAAGGCAAGAGTTTGTGTTAGCAATCTGGATTGGAAAGAGGCGGATTCTCTTTATAATAAGATAATCGGAGACAAAGATTGCCCTCAATCTTATAGATCGATGGCTATGGCATCCTATGGTCATATGCTTATTATATGTCCGGCCCCCAATGAGTCTTTGGCTGTAAATATGTTTGAAAATTCAGTGAGAATGTCGGGTTTCAATTCGCTGTCCCTTGTTCAGAAATGCACTTATGCCTATGCCTTGAAAATTGTTGGTCGCGATGAGGATTCCGATAAGATTTTCTCAGTGCTGGACAAAGAGGGGAAAAGTGAGACTCCCGCATATAAATACTGTAAAAGCCGGGTTTTGCTTGCGAATGGAGACTTTGACAGGGCTTATCACCTTCTTATTGAATCACTGAAAGATACGGATGAAAAGGCTCTTAGGATGCAAAACCAGTCATCGGCGATTATCCAGAAGAATTACTACCAAATGTTGAGTGATCAAAGAAAGCGGGAATTGCTTGATCTACATATTGAAATAGTGTGTTCGGCACTTGCTTTATTCTTGATGATGTTCTTTGCCGGAATCGTTATTAATCGTAGGGTTAAGAAATCAAAAGAGGAAAGACAGCGTCTTGTGTTAATGAAAGAAGCCCTTGATGTGGATCTTAGTGAGAGTCGCAAGACAGCGGAGCAGATGCGTAATGATTTGGATGTCATTAAGAGAAGTTATTTCGATATTTATCGTACACAGAGTTCTTGGTTGGTGCAATTAGCTGACGTGTTGTATTCTTCTCGTAAAAAAAGAACTAGCCTGACAGGTGTTAGAACGGATGTCTATACTTGGGCTAATCATATAGTCGGAGAGATTGATAATAATGATGACAAACAACATAGGTTTGAGAAGGAACTTGACAAGATCTATGACAATATTATGACTTGTTTTCGTACTGATTTTAAAGATTGGGAAGAAAGTGATATCCGTTTGTTCAGTTGTTTTGTCGCACAGTTTGATGCCGCCCTTATTCTTATGATTTTTGATTTTCCGAGCAAAGAAGCCGTTTATATGAAAAAACAAAGAATGAAAAATAAAATCAAGAAAGAATCATCTGATAATGTGGATAGATATCTTCTTTTTCTTTAGTCTTGGTTCACATATATTCCGCAACGACAGGGTCATCAGGTGTATAATTTTCTATTTAAAAATACTTCTTTAGCGTTTTTGTGCCGAGTTTCGCCGCTTTGTTGTTAATTGTTTGCGTTTCAAGTGGTTGACTCCTTTGTGCGTTAGGCTTTTTTTGCGAGATGCACTCTGATGTGCCTCAGAGGCTATTGTAGGGCGTGTTTTTCCATCTAAAACGTTATGTATTTCCGGCTATATTTTCGTTATGTTTTGCCGTAAATGCCGAACTTTGCGGCTGGAATTATTATAGTTATGATCAGAAGAATACTACCCCGCATTTTTGCCGTTGTTTTATTCACAGCTTTTATCGTATGTCCTTATGATTCGATGGCGAAGCTATCAATGGATGATAATCAGGATATTCCCATCCGTCCAGTAAAGGATGACAATCCTGTTCAGAGACCTCATTCATTGGATGTGTTGCCGCTTCGGGCGTACTATGACTCAATGTCTTCTTCAATAGTTGTTGTATTCTCGAAGAATATAGGCGATGTTGAGATTGAAGTGTACAACTATTCAACAGGGAATATTCAAAATGTTATGGTCGCCAGCGATTCCGGTTCTGTTGTTATTCAAGATGTTTATGATGAAGGTTATTATCAGATTCGTTTTACTGTAGATTCAGTCTTGCGGTATTTGGGCGTGTTTGTATTATAAGGAATTGTATTCGTCGGATTACTGACACATAATTAGTTCAACTAAAACAAAATGTTATGAGTAAATTTTTATTTAAATCAGTGCTTGTGGCCTGTTTAGCGTTAGCGACAGTTGTCTCTTGTGAAGTATCGGAGACAAATGAAATATCTCAACCTCAGGAGTCCGTGCTGCTGCGGAACTTATCTGAGTACAATGAAGCTGTGGCTGAGTCTCAGCCTCAAACTCGTGGTTTTGGACGTTTCTGTGCTATTGTCAGTGCGGATTTTTTAGGCGCTTGCGATGGGGCTTCAAAAGGAGCAAGGATAGGCTTTCGTGTCGGTATGCTAATGGGAGGAAAAGGTTTGGAAGGAGCAGTGATAGGCGGTGCGGTTATGGGGCTTGTTAGTGGTGCTGGAGCCTCATATCTTGCTGAGTTGGCTGCTTCAGAAGTTGATTGTGATGTAGAGGCTTCTTTATTTATAGATCAAGGGAAGCAAGTAAGGCAACAATATATTGCTTCTTCGGAAGAGGAGGCTTATTCTATTCCAGAAGAATTGGAACTGCCAGATGAGGCTATCTGTATAGGAATGCTTCATAATGAAATCTTGGATAATGTGTTGGTTGCAGATGAGGCACCAACTGTTTCATTGGCATCCTTTCCTCCAGATCTTGATTCTGATGATGATTTGCCTGAGTTGTCGGAAATGGAGTATGCTATTTTTGAATCACCAGAGGTCTGCGATACTTGTACTTACTTGTTTGACCTTTTTTCATCGGAAGGAGTTTCTTTAACAGAAGATGGACTCGCAGCTGATGTGGCAAAATCTTTTCTGGAATTGATTCAGAATTATTCATCATCTTTAGAGGAGTTGACAACTCATATTAATAGCTATTATCGTTATATCAGCGCATCAGATGAATTGTCTGAAGAGGAAAAGAACGGGCTGTATTGCGGTTTGGCTGTTGCTTATTATAGTTATATGTATTGGAATGAGGAAAATGAATAGTATTTCTCAACGTATCACCAGCACCATCAACCTTGGTGCCCTTGTGCTGATCAGCTCGTTCCTTCAGCACGACAAGGTTATTCAGTATGTCCTTTTGGCTGTGGCGGTTGTCATCGTTCTGCTTGGTGTCGTCGCGATCATAAAGGGTCTGGCAAGCAAGCGTTTCTCTCTGAAAGCCCTTGTCGCTCAGGATGATTGCGACTATGTCTCCCTTGGAATATGGCTTCTGGTCGCCAGCCTGCTGTTCTATCTCGGCCATCAGATCGGTGGATTCATTGCTCTGGGAATATTAATCCTCCTGTCTCTTGCCACCCTGCTGTGCAAAATCCTCCCTTCCGGAAAGACCGAATAGCCGATCTTGAATATATTCGTGGAGTCTGAAACTCCCGCCTTTTTATATGAACACTTTTTGATGTATCAAAAAGTGTTCATAGTTTTGAACGGAATTTGATGCATAGCGTTCTTTATCTATTTCGGGATTATCGATGACCGCTGAATGAAAATCAGACATATTCAATCATTCTTGGGGAGAATTTGCTAACTTTGCAGGTCGCAGGTCCGAGGGAAAGACGCGGGCCGCGGAAGGAAGAATATTCAAAACATATCAATATGTACAGAACACACACGTGCGGGGAACTCCGCATTGAGAATGTCGGGCAGAAGGTGACCCTCGCCGGTTGGGTGCAGAGGTCAAGGAAGCTCGGCGGAATGACTTTCATTGACTTGCGTGACCGCTACGGCATCACCCAGCTCGTCCTTGAGGCAGACGCTGATGCTGCTTTGGTGGAGACAGCGACCTCGCTTGGCCGTGAATATGTCATCCAGGCCACCGGTGAGGTTGTCGAGCGTCAGAGCAAGAACTCCAAGATGGACACCGGCGACATCGAGATCAGGCTTGAGGCGATCAACGTCCTCAACAAGTCAGTAACTCCTCCGTTCACGATCGAGGACGAGAGCGACGGCGGCGAGGATCTCCGCGCCAAATTCCGCTATCTGGATTTGAGAAGGAATCCGCTCCAGAAGGCGCTGGCCTTGAGGCACAAACTCGCCCACGAGGTGCGCAACTATCTTGATGGCCAAGGATTTATGGAGATCGAGACTCCGTACTTGATTAAGTCCACCCCGGAGGGAGCCCGTGACTTCGTGGTCCCTTCAAGAATGAATCAGGGACAGTTCTACGCTCTCCCGCAGTCCCCTCAGACCTTCAAGCAGCTCCTGATGGTGGCCGGCTATGACCGCTATTTCCAGATCGTCCGCTGCTTCCGTGACGAGGACCTGCGCGCCGACCGTCAGCCGGAGTTCACCCAGATCGACTGCGAGATGTCCTTCGTCGAGCAGGAGGATGTCCTGAATATGTTCGAGGGAATGATGAGGACGATGTTCAAGAACGTCCTCGGAGTTGATATTCCTAACCCTATGCCTCGTATGAGCTGGTACGACGCGATGGACAAGTACGGTTCTGACAAGCCGGATGTCCGTTTCGGGATGACCATCCACGAGATCACCGACAAGGTGAAAGGCAAGGGATTCTCCGTTCTTGAGGATGCCGCCTACGTCGGAGCAATCGCGGTTCCGGGTGGCGCTGAATATACCCGCAAGCAGATCGATGAGCTGACCGAATGGGTCAAGAGGCCTCAGGTCGGTGCCAAAGGCTTGATCTACATCAAGCTCAACGCTGATGGCTCAGTCAAGTCTTCCATTGACAAGTTCTACACTCCTGACGAGTTGAAGGTCATCGCCGAGGCCGTTGAGGCCAAGACCGGCGACATCGTCTTCGTTATGTCCGGTGACGGCAAGCGCAAGGTCCAGACAATGTTGGGCGTTCTGCGTATCGAGATGGGTAACAGGCTCGGCCTTCGTGACCCTAAGGTCTTCGCTCCGCTCTGGATCGTGGACTTCCCGCTTCTGGAATGGAGTGAGGAGGACGGCCGCTTCTACGCTATGCACCATCCGTTCACAGCCCCGAAGCCAGAGCATATGGAACTGTTCTACAGCGACAAGAAAGAGGATCTCGAAAGGGTTTGCGCCAATGCCTACGATTTTGTGCTGAACGGCACTGAGCTCGGTGGCGGCTCGATCCGAATCCACGACGCCGAGGTGCAGAAGAGAATGTTCGAGGTACTTGGAATCAGTCCTGAAGAGGCTGAATATAAGTTCGGCTTCATCATCCACGCCTTCCAGTACGGCGCTCCGCCTCACGGAGGTCTTGCCTTCGGTTTCGACCGTGTCTGCGCCCTCTTCGCCGGCAAGGAGTCCATCCGTGACTTCATCGCCTTCCCGAAGAACAACCAGGGCCGTGACGTGATGATCGACGCTCCGTCCAAGATCGATCAGACCCAGCTCGACGAGCTCAGTCTGGACATCCGCCCGCTTCCGGAGAAGTAATTTACACTGAATATATTCACGCAGGCTCGGTGACCTTTGGCTGCTTTCCCAAACCGGTTACGGAGCCTGCCTTTTTTACCGAATACCGAACAAGAATATTCATAAAAAAGGATTCGTCCCGGAGCCGCCGGATGGCCGCGACTTGTCGAAGGAGCGCATCCTGCTGCATTGCTGCGTCGCACGGGCTGGAAACGATTGATGATGAATATGATCACTCCGCTTGGCTGGACTATGTACAACCAAACGTTCTGTGGCTGTGAGTTCTCCGAACGACACTGATGTAAAAAGGCCTCGCAGAGATTTCTGCAAGGCCTTTTTGCGGAGAGAACGAGATTCGAACTCGTGATACGGTTACCCGTATGCAGGTTTAGCAAACCTGTGGATTCAGCCACTCTCCCACCTCTCCGGATGTTCTGGCCGAATGGTTGTCAAACCTTTCGTCGCTATTTGGACTACAAAGATACAAATTTTTCTTGTTTTCCAAGAATCTTGTGAAAAATCTCAACAAAAACTCTTGCAAAAATCTCTGGAGTTGTATTGAAATACTATTGCTTTAGTTTAATAGTCAAGGCTACAAAATCCTCTACACTCAAGCGTTCTGGACGTAAGTCGAAAACCGGATCGGGAAGAAGATTCTGAGGAATCAACGGCTTAAGCGAATTGCGGAGCGTCTTGCGACGCTGGCCGAAAGCGGTCTTGACAACAGTCCGGAAAAGCTTTTCATCGCAGCCGAGGGCCGTGCGGGAATTTCGGGTGAGACGGATAACGGCGGACTGGACCTTTGGCGGAGGATTGAACGCCCCGGAGCCCACAGTGAAAAGATATTCAATGTCGTACCACGCCTGAAGGAAGACCGATAGTATGCCGTAGGTCTTGGTGCCAGGCTTTTCGGCGATGCGCTCGGCGACCTCCTTCTGGATCATACAGACCACTTCAGGGATGCGCTCGCGATGCTCAAGAATCTTGAAGAATATCTGTGAGGAGATATTATAAGGGAAATTGCCGATCACGGAATATTCCCCCTCGAATATTCCGTCAAGGTCCATCTTCAAGAAGTCGCCCTCGATCAGGTTATCTCCCAGCTTAGGATAATGCTTCTTCAGATAGACGACAGACTCGTCATCAATCTCGACGACCTTCAATGCCAACTCCGGACGGGGCAACAGGTACTGGGTCAGGACTCCCATTCCCGGTCCGACCTCCAGCGCCTGATTACCGGCAAGAGCTCCGACTATGTTCTTTGCAATGCTCTGGTCAGTCAAAAAATGCTGCCCGAGCGCCTTTTTCGCGCGTACTTCCATAGGGACAAAGATACGGAATATTCCTTAAATTCTCTTTGCGGTGGTGCAGCGGTTGACAAGGCAGGCGATGGAGACGTACGGGATGCCGGAGTTGGTGGCGAGGCCGATCTCGCAGGTGCGGCTGTTGGAGTAGCCGACCGGGACACCCTTGACCTGGGTTTTTAGCTTGCGGAGGGCGTACTTGTTGAGCTCCGGGTGGGTCATTCCTTTGTCGCCGGCGAAACCGCAGCAGCCCACGCCTTCGGGAACAATCACATTGGAGGAACACATACGGGCCAGCTCAAGCATCTTGTCGGTCTTGTGCATCAGGCGCATCGAGCAGGTGAGATGAATGGCAACCGGGGTGTCAGTCTGGTGAAAGTCCAGTCTGTCAGCCAAGAACTCCAAGATAAATTCGGACGGTTCGTAAAGCCTCATCCTCTTGATCTTGTGCTTCATACGATGAAGGCACGGGCTCTGGTCACAGAGAACCGGATAACGGCCTTCCTCGCTGGCCTTCCAAAGGGCATCCTCAAGTTCCTTTGTCTTTCTGTCGGCGATTTCGGGCATTCCCTTGCTTTCCCAGATAGTGCCGCAGCAAAGGGACGACATATTCTCCGGGAATATGACCTCGTAGCCTGCTTTGGTCAGGAGTGAGACCATCTCCTCGACGAGTGGCTTGTCAACGGCGTGGTGATGTTTCGGAAGGCCCATCATCTGGTTGATGCAGCTCGGGAAATAGACTACTTTGTTTGTCGAAGCGACCACGGAACTTACCAAAGCCCTAAGCGACTTAGGAATATTGTAGGCCTTAGGCGTGGCCGGTGTCCAGAGCGGAAGCCGTATCACGCTGTGCAGCCATCTGCACAAACCGCTCATCGCCAAATCCCCCAGCACGGTCTCGCCGGCGGTGGCCATCCTGAGAGCCCCCTTGAGGCCACTCTTGACACCAGAATAATGTTTGGCGGTGAAATCCCAAACACCATAACCCAAAGTCCCCGCCGGCATATTCATTCGCCTCAACTGGTGGGTCAGGTCGGCCACATTGATGCCCATCGGGCAGGAAGTCGAGCAAAGGCCATCTCCGGCGCAAGTCTGCTCCCCGGCGTAGGAATATTCCTTCTCAAGTGTACGCAGACGAGCCTGTTCGGTGGCCGAAGGGTTCGACAACGCACGCAACGAAGTGATTTCCCGTTGCGTGGCGATTCTTGTCCTTGAAGATAGCGTGAACCCGCAGGACAGGCAATTCACCTCGCAGAATCCGCACTCGATGCACTTGTTCAGCTTCTTGTAAATCTCCGCCAGCTCAGGCTCGACAGCCTTGCCTTCATCCGTCCAAGGCTCCAGCACCGGCAGTGCCTTGAAGTTCCGAAGGAAGCACTTCGGATCGTCATTGAATATCACGCCCGGATTCAGAAGCCCGTGTGGGTCAAACAGTTCCTTCGCACGCTTCATTATCCCGAACGCCTTCTCGCCCCACTCGTAGGAGACGAACGGAGCCATATTCCTGCCCGTTCCGTGTTCAGCCTTCAGGGAACCGTCATATTTCCCGACCACCATTTCCGCCACATCACGGATCATCGCCTCGTAGCGGCTCACTTCCGCCTCAGAATCAAATGATTGGTTGATGATGAAATGGAAGTTGCCCTCAAGGGCGTGGCCGTAGATGCAGGAATCGTCGTAGCCGTGCCTGTCAAGCAGCGCCGACAGATCGACCGTCGCGTCAGGCAGATTCTCGATGTGGAAGGCGATGTCCTCGATCAGGCAGGTCGTACCCTCACGGCGCATCCCTCCGACAGACGGGAATATGCCCGAACGGATCGCCCAGTACTTTCCCGTAACGGCGGGATCGCTGCTGAATATGAACGAGTTGCCCTCAGCGTCATTCAGCACGACGAAACGGCGCAGAACCTCGGAAAGCTTGCCGATATTGGAATCCAAGTCTGTCTGGTCCGAGCCCGTGACACGAAGCAGAAGAGCGGTCAGATCCTTGTCGGGATATTCACTGAGCATCGGGTCATCCACTGACGCAAGTGACCGTTTGTCAAGCAGTTCGGCTGCATCGAGCACCGCCGGATCTATTTCTTTCTTGAGAGCTACGACTGCCTCGGCTGCTTCCCTTATCGTCCCGAAATAAACCATCGCCGAGGCTTCCTTGGACGGCAGTGGCAGCGTCTTCATCGTGACCTGGCTCATAAACGCCAGCGTACCCTCGGAGCCGACCAGCAAGTGGGCGATGATGTCGAACGGATCCTCAAATCTGACAAACGGGAATATGTTGAGTCCCGTGACGTTCTTTATAGAATATTTGTACCTTATGCGGTCGGAAAGTTCCTTGTCGGCAAGGATTTCGTCCCTCAATTCCTCTATTTTTCGGATAAATTCCGGATAAGATGCCCGGAAAGCATTTCGGGAGGCCTCGTCGCCAGTGTCCAGAACAGTTCCGTCCATCAGCACCATCCGCACGCTCTCCAGTTCCTTGTCGCTGTTGGCGTGGGTTCCGCAGCTCATTCCGGAAGCGTTGTTCATCACGATTCCGCCGACCATACAGCTTCCGATCGAGGCCGGATCCGGGCCGAATTTTCGGCCATAGGGCTTCAGGATGGCGTTCACACTCGCCCCTACGATTCCCGGTTCAAGGGTGATCTCGGAAGCGTCCTCCGAAACCTTGTACCTCTCCCAGTTCTTTCCGGCCACAATGAGCACGGAATCGCTGACAGACTGCCCCGAAAGGCTCGTTCCGGCGGCACGGAATGTCACAGGGACATCAAACTTCGATGCCGTCTCAAGGATCTTCGAGACTTCCTTCTCATTGGATGACCGGATGACAATCTTCGGCACAAGCCTGTAGAAACCAGCGTCAGTGCCCCAGGCGAAACGCCTCAGCTCATCGGTGTAGAGTGCGTTTTTGGGCACGAATTTCCCCACTTCCTCAAGGAAACGTGAATATTTCTCTTCCATATTCAAGTAAGATACACTACTATGTAATACATCATCATTCCGCTGGCAATCAGCTTGATGCCGGTCCCGCAGAGGAATCCCATAAAGGCTCCGAGGGCGGATTTGGCGGATTCCCATCCGTTCTTGTCAGCGAAGATCAACTCGGCGAGAAACGCTCCAAGAAGAGTGCCGAGAATGATTCCGACAGGCGGGACGAAGAGACCGACAAGCATTCCGGCCATAGCTCCCCGGCCCGCTGCTTTCGTCCCGCCCGTGACCTTGGTGAACCAGGACGGCACGATGTAGTCGATGACCGTCACGGCCACAGTGATTCCCAGCCAGACGAGCAGGAATGTCAGCGACATCGGGTCTCCGGCCCCGTTCGTGCCTTTGCCCCAGAAATAGAGAATCATCAGCCCGACCCAGCTGACAGGAGGACCAGGCAGTGCGGGAACAACGCTCCCGATGATGCCGACCACTCCTGCCAGCACGGCAAGGATGATGACCAAAACGCTCATTGAATATTCAAGGCTTGAAATACGCGAGACAATCCGGCTAAGCCATAGCGGCCTCGACATCGTCCGGCTGGATCGGAAGGCGGTTAGGGCCTGTGCGGCGCGCTCCGTCCTCCGTCACAAGCACATCGTCCTCAAGTCGGATTCCGCCGAAGTCGAGGTAGTCGTGCTCCAGCTTGTAGTAGTTCACGAAGCCCTTGTCGCGCTTCTCGCTCTTCCATTTCTCGATGAGGGCAGGGATGAAGTATATTCCCGGCTCATCGGTGATTACATTGCCTGGCACAAGCTTGCGGGCCATTCTGAGGCTGCCGAGGCCGAGCTGCGTCGAACGTTTCTGGTCCGGATCGTAGCCTACGAGATCCTCTCCGAGGTCCTCCATATCGTGAACGTCAAGTCCCATATTGTGTCCGAGTCCGTGCGGTTGGAAGAGCCCGGCGATGCCTTCGTGAAGCATATTGTCCAGATTGCCGCGCACGATGTCCAGAGATCTGAGATCCTCCAGCATCAGCTTGGCGACGGCCAGATGGACGTCCCTATAGGCGACTCCCGGCTTTGTCAGATTGAACGCCAGCTCGTTGCAGTCGCAGACTATCTGATAGATGTCCCTCTGCTTCTGGGTGAACTTGCCGCTGGTCGGCAGGGTACGGGTGAAATCCGAGGCATAGTGCATGTTGTTCTCGGCACCGGCATCGATCACCATCAACTTGCCTGGCTCGATAACCTTGTCGTGCAGATGATTATGCAGGGTCTCACCATGCTGTGTGAGAATCGTCGGGAACGACACGCCCCAACCTTCGCTGAGGGTCACACCCTCCATCTTCCCTACAATCTCCTGCTCGATGATCCCGACCTTGACGCTGTTGCGGGCCACAGTATGCATCCTCTGTCCGAGAGCTCCGGCATCGTCGATCTGCTCGATCTCGCACTGTTCCTTGACAAGCCTCATCGAGATGACAGCCTGCACGAGTTCCTTGGAGGCGTGCTTGCCACCGTCCTCGTCGATAGGGGCAACACGAGCCACATCATCATTGGATATTCCCACAAGGGCTGCAAGTTTCATCGTGTTGTAGTAGCGGCTCGGGGGAAGGAAGTGAATATTCCTGCCTGTAGCCAATGCCTTTGTGACGGCGATATTCAGCGAACCGTAAGATGCTGAGTGACTTACGCCGACCTCGGCGGCCTTTGATGCGACCGAAGGCTGAGGTCCCATCCAGATGATGTCACCGATCTCCACATCATCGGCGAAGATGGTCTCCTCTCCGCTGTCGAGGTCCAGAATGGCCGCGTAGCGTGGCTCGTCGAGACCGAAATAATACAGCCAGGATGAGTCCTGACGGAATTTGTAAGCGTTGTCCTTGTACTGGGCGGCCGCTTCGACATTGCCCACGAACAAGGCTATTCCACGCTTCCCCTGCGGAGCGGTCTGCGCCATCTTCTCCAGCAGAGCCTTACGCCTTGCGATGTAGATCTCTTTTGCGAACATATTCTTAGGTCTTTATGTGATTTGAATTTCCGTAAGCCTTGGAGCCACAGTGTTCCCACTGGCGTCAAGGCCTCAATCACAAATATACAAAAATGACAGAAAAGTTGTTCCTCAAAATGAAAAGTGTGACCAAAATATATCGCAAAGGCCATCAATCATAACGAAAAGTCTTCTATGAATATGCCATCAGAGGTTCAAATCGAGCTCTATGGGGCAGTGGTCGGAACCGAGTATTTCGGAATGGATCTCAGTCGCAGCAATCTTGTCTTTCAGGGAGTCAGAGACGAGGAAATAGTCCAACCGCCAACCTACATTCTTCTCGCGGGCGTGGAAGCGGTACGACCACCAGGAATATTTCACCTCGTCCGGGTGCTGGAGCCGCCAGGAATCCGTGAATCCGGAGTCCAGAAGAACCGAGAACTTGCCGCGCTCCTCATCGGTGAAGCCGGCGTTGCGGCGGTTCGTGTCCGGGTTCTTGATGTCTATCTCATTGTGGGCTACGTTCATATCACCGCAGACCACCACCCCTTTGCGGGCTGCGAGGCCGTTGAGATATTCCCGGAAATCATCCTCCCACCGCATCCTGTAGTCGAGCCTTCGGAGGCCGTCCTGCGAGTTCGGCACATAGACGCAGACGAGGTAGAACTCCGGCATCTCCAGAGTGATGACGCGCCCCTCGTGGTCGTGCTCCTCAATGCCGATGCCGTATGTCACCGACAGCGGCGTGTGCCTTGAATATATCGCCGTGCCGGAATAGCCTTTCTTCTCGGCCGAGTTCCAGTACGAGGTGTACCCAAGAAACTCCAGGTCCAATTGCCCCGGCTGCATCTTTGTCTCCTGTAGGCAGAAAAAATCCGCGTCCAGCGTGTTGAACACTTCGTCAAAACCCTTTCCGGCGCAGGCCCTGAGGCCGTTCACGTTCCAACTTATGAATTTCATATCTCTAAAATTTACAAGAGTAGGATTCGGTATGGATTTCCCACGGCGAAGCCCACAAGACAAAGTTAGCACATTATCGGAAATATCACCACCAAGGTAAATGAGAGACCATAAAAATAAAAGCGGATGACCAAGATTCAGCCACCCGCTTTAGTGTGATTCCGTAGGGATTCGAACCCTAGACCCACAGATTAGAAATCTGTTGCTCTATCCAGCTGAGCTACGGAACCGTGCCCCGTTTCTGTTCCGCTGAAACGGACTGCAAATATACGAATTTTCCATCGAAAACAAGCACTTGCCAAAGAATTTATCCATGTCGAAAATTTCTTCGGTCCGGATTAGGGGATGTGGCGTCCTCGTCATGTCTATAATATGGATCAACCAACACTCGACAGGTTATGACAAAGAAGGATCTCTTCAACGAATGGGAAAGGCAGGAGCCATTGGAACTGGATAAAGAAAAACTGGGCACCGCTTTTTCCAAAGTATTGAAAAAAATTGACAGTGTGGAATCTGTCATGGAAAACGAAAAAGCACACAGGAAATCCGGATCGTACGTCTTCCGGAAAGTGGCGATATATTCATCTGTGGCCGCGGTTGCGGTCATTTGTGTCACACTCGCGTTCGCCAGTGTGTCAAAGAAGGCCTACAACCGCGGCCTTTACGCGCATATTCAGGAAATGCCGGTGAATATGACGGAATATTCAACCAGCAACGGCGAGATACGGCGTGTCACTTTACCCGATTCCAGCAAGGTGATCCTCAACGCTGGTTCCGTGCTCATCTGCCCGGAACGGTTCGGGGCAGGAGGAAGGGAGGTGTACCTGAGCGGTGAGGCGGTCTTCGATGTCACGGGGGACACTGGACGGGCTTTCGTTGTCAAGACCTCAAACCTCAACGTCAAGGTGCACGGGACCAGATTCAACGTGTCAGCCTACAGTGACAGCCGTCTGGTCAGCGCGACCCTGTGCAGGGGCAGCATCTCGGCCATGAATAATGAAGGCGGCGCGCCGGTCACACTTGTCCCCGGACAGAAATACACGCTGGACAAGGAAAGCGGACAGGCTTCGGTGACGGAAGTCAACGCGGATGAGGACACAGCATGGCTGGACGGAGATCTGTGCTTCCGCTCCGAGTCGCTGCATAACATCGTGAAGACAATCGAGAGGAGGTACGGAGTCAGAGTCTATATCACCACCAGCAAGTACGACAACGACAACATAACCGCCAAATTCGTCCACGGGGAGACACTTGAGGAACTCATGACCGCTCTCTGCAAGGTGACTCCGGGGATGAGCTACAGAATAGTCAACTCCAACATCTACATAAGATAAGTGGACAGCGTCCACAACACCACACACAGACCTGAATAAGAAACCAATTATCTTTTTATAACGTTTTTATGAAACATTTACTCGCATTAATCACATGCATTCTTCTGCCTTTGTTCTCCGCCTGGGATCTTTCCGGACAGGAGCAGACATTGAGGTTTCCCGAGCGGAAAATGAAGATTGCGGATGTTTTCAGCGCGATCGAGAAGCAGACGGACTATACCGTCGCCTACAACGAGAGCGTGCTGGATGCCGGGAAGGTTGTGACCGTACCGGAAAGGAAATCCCTCACAGAAGTCCTGACGGCCATTCTGAAGGACACCGGGACACAGTTCTCCTTTCAAGGAAAGATGATCCTGATCCAGAAGATGGAGACAGCGAAGAAAGCCGTCACTTACACAGGCAAGGTCATCGATGAGACCGGTCCGGTGATAGGAGCCGCGGTGATCGTGAATCAGACCGGAGCGGTCTCGGTCACTGACTCTGACGGCGCTTTCTCCATAAAGGCCCCGTCAGGATCAACCGTAAAAGTCTCCATGCTGGGCTACAAGGACAGCGAACTCGTACTCGGAATCAAGACAGACGGGATAAACATCGTCCTGGAGGAGGACAACAGTTTGCTGGACGAATCAGTGGTGGTAGGTTACGCCTCGATGAAAAAGCGCGACCTTGTCGGAGCGGTCGATCAGATCGGAGGAGAGGCCATCGCCAGCCGCCCGAACGGAAACCTTGCGAGGTCGTTGCAGGGTGAGGTGGCCGGACTCAACATCACGTTCACTGACAGCAAGCCATCCCGATCCGCGTCCTTCAACGTGCGCGGTGAGACATCAGTCGGAGCCGGCGGCTCGACCCTTGTCCTCATCGATGGAGTGGAAGGCAGCCTGAACACCATCAACCCACAGGATGTGGCCAGCGTCACAGTCCTTAAAGACGCGTCATCAACGGCCGTGTACGGAGCCAGAGGAGCGTTCGGTGTCATCCTCGTGACCACGAAGGATCCTCAGAAAGGAAGGCCCGTGATAAACTACAACGGTTCGGTCACGGTGAACAGCAGGACTGTCGTACCGGATGTGATCACGGACGGCCTTACCTGGCTCAACTGGTGGAAAGACTCCTACAACGGGTACTACAACGGCTCGAAGTCTCTGCTCAACCACATTGACAGCACTGTGCCTTACACCGAGGAGATCTACAACGAGCTCGTCCGCAGACAGGCAGACCCGACACTCACACGTACAACCACACTCTCCGGGCACGGGATGTTCGGATGGGCATATATGGAGTCCACAGACTGGTACGATCTGTTCTACAAGAACTGCAACTGGTCCGACGAGCACAATCTTTCCGTGTCCGGTGGCAATGAGTTCGCCGACTACTACGTGTCCGGACGCTACTACGGCATGGACGGCATATACAAGGTCGGCAACGAGGACTACAAGAAATATGACATCAGGGCCAAAGGTACCCTCAAGGTACGTCCGTGGCTCAAGATCACGAACAACATCTCGGCGTCCGTGGTTAACCACTATGAGCCAAAGCATTCCAGAAACGACATGAACGTTCAGAAAGCGATCAACCACGCCGGAATGCCTTTGTCTCCAGTCAAGAACCCGGACGGAACCTGGACGACGGCCGCCGCCATCTCAGGCTACGCGGCCTTTGTGGAAGGAACATCCTACAGGACAAACGACTATGTTTACCTGAGAGAGAAGATCTCCGCCGACGCGGACATCATCAAGGACGTGTTGAAGGCTCAGGCTGACTATTCATTCAACTACACGGCAAGGAAGAGGGTCGATGTCCAGACTCCGATCAAATATTCAAAGACTCCAGGAGTGACCATGTTGGAATCCGAAAGCGCTGGCTCGGCGAAAAGTCAAAGCGACTATTCCACAAGGTATCAGGCGGCCAACGCTTACCTGACCTACACTCCTCGCCTCGGCGACAGCCACAGTCTCACCGCGCTTGCCGGATGGAACATCGAGGAGCAGAAATACGAGACGCTTACAGTCTCTAGGTCAGGTCTCATAACAGACAGGAAACCGTCATTCTCGCTCATGGACGGCACACCGACCGCTCCGGTCGAAGGAGGCAACGCATGGTCGTACGTAGGTGTCTTCTACAGACTCAACTACAGCTACAAAGGGAAATATCTGGTCGAGTTCAGCGGACGCTACGACGGCTCGTCCAAATTCCCTATGAACTCAAAATGGGGAATATTCCCATCCGGTTCCATCGGATGGCGCATATCTGACGAACCGTGGATGAAATGGGCTTCCGCTATGGACAACGCGAAAATCCGCCTTTCGGCAGGTTCAATGGGAAACGGGAATGTAAGTCCATATTCCTACACATCATCGATGTTCATCGCCACCGCTGGCGACTTTGTGCTGGGTGGAGAACTTCCGTCATACACATCTGTGGGCAGCACCGTTCCGGTCTCGCTGACATGGGAAAAGGCGACCACGTATGATGCGGGAATCGATCTTGATTTCTTCCGCAACAGACTGTCTTTCAGCGGAGACATCTACAGGCGCTACACCACTGACATGTACACGGCCAGCGAGTCCCTTCCATCGGTGTTCGGAACAACGCCGCCAAAAGGCAACAACGCGGAACTCAAGACCGACGGATTCGAACTTACCCTGTCATGGAAGGACGAGTTCAAACTGCTCGGAAAGCCGTTCTCCTATAATGTGAAAGCCATGCTTTGGGACAGCAAGTCCATCATAACCAAGTACGCCAACGACACCGGCTCACTCGGAAACGTCAAAGGCTACATCAAGAACGGAGGCTCCCCTTCCACTTGCTACGTCGGGATGACAATCGGAGAGATCTGGGGCTACACCGTCGACGGGCTTTTCAAGGACCAGGATGACATCGACGCTTCCGCCGTGCACAATTTCCAGCAGGCTTCAGACAAGATGACAAGGCCGGGACAGGTCAAAATCAAGGATCTTGACGGAAACGGAGTGATCGACCCGGGCAACTTCATGGTACACGACCACGGCGACCTCACAATCATCGGAAACAAATCTCCACGATACAGGTTCGGCATAAACCTCGGAGCGAACTGGAACGGAATCGGACTCTCGGTCTTCCTTCAGGGAGTTCTCCACAGGGACTGGTATCCGGGCTCTGACTCCGGATATTTCTGGGGCAAGTACGGCAGGCCTTTCTTCTCGTTCATTCCTTCAATCCACGCCTACACGGATGATGTGTACAGCGCGGAAAAGAACAACTGGGACACGGCTTACTGGCCGAGAATCACCACCTACCAATCCAACGGCACCTACAACTGGACCAAAGTGCTGGAGATTCCGAACACCAGATACATCCAGAACGCAGGCTACCTCAGGGTCAAGAACATCCAGCTGGATTACTCTTTCAACAAGAAACTCTGCGAGAGAATCGGGCTTCAGGGTCTTAAGGTTTACCTTACGGGAGAGAACCTGTTCACCTTCACCCCATTGCACAAATACGCTCCCAACTATGATCCGGAAGGGCTTTCGTTTGACTCCGACTTCGCGTCCGCGGCGGACGGCTACACCTATCCGGTGCTGAAAAGCGTGACACTCGGTCTTAACATTTCATTCTAAGAGGAGACATCAGCATGAAAATGAACAAATTATACACAGTGATACTTATGGCCGCATTGGCACTCCCGTCATGCGACTCATTCCTCACCCAGGAAAACCCGAACGCCATAGAGAGCGAGTTCTATTTCTCGGACGAGACCTCACTGGAGATCTACACCAACGGGCTCATCAGAAGTTTCGCGACGAACATCAAGAGCTTCATCGACGGGGACAAGAACTCCGACACGCACTCATGGGACGGACAGGCGGCCTATTTCATGGACAATTATTCCGCCGAGGACGCCACGAACTGGGGCACAGGCAACTGGGCCCAGCTCCGCTCCATTAACTACTATCTGGACAACATGCGCAATGCTGACGCGTCTGAAACCATACTCAATCACTATGAGGGTGTCGGACGGTTCTTCAGGGCCATGTTCTACTTCAGCAAGGTAAAGACCTTCGGCGCGGTGCCATACTATGACCACACCATCGACGCGAACGACAAGGAGGCTCTCTACAAGGACAGGGACAACCGGGAATATGTGGCCGGGAAAATCCTGGAGGATCTCGATTACGCCTGCGAGAATTGTCTCACGGACGCGAAGTACAGGGTAAGGGCCTCTTATATTCATAAATATGTAGCGCTTGCCCTCAAGGCAAGGTTCTGCCTCTACGAGGGCACCATGCGGAAATATCACGTCAACGACCCTTCCACCGGGAAACCGTGGACCAAGGATGAGAGCAGGATGTACCTGGAGGAATGCGTGAAAGCCTGCGAGGAGATCATCAATTCAGGGGTTTACTCCTTGACTGACAATCCTTCGGCAAGGAAGACACAGTACAGGGACATGTTCATCAACGCCGATGCCTGCGGAACTTACACAAACGAGTTCATCTGGGCGAGAGACTACGACATCGACCTGCAGGTGACATATTCCATCAATGACTACATGGTGAATCCGCAGCATGCCAACTACGCGTTCACAAGACAGTTCATCAACACTTACCTGATGACGGACGGGACTCCGTTCACAAGCAAGTACGCTGACTACAACAGCGTGGACTTCGTGACAGAATGCACGGACAGGGACTATCGCCTCGCGCAGACAATCAGGACTCCAGGCTTCATGAGAGACAACGGCACGACTTCCTGGGCTCCGGATGTAAAGTTCTCAAAGACAGGATACCAGCCGGTAAAATGGCTCACGGATGACTCCTCCAAGGACTCCAACACGGCCGCCATCGCATCCGACGTTCCGTTGATGCGTTACGCGGAGGTCCTGCTGAACTACGCCGAGGCCAAGGCCGAGCTCGGCGAGATGAACGAGAATGTCTGGAACAAGACCATAAAGCCGCTGCGCGAGCGTTCCGGCGTCACAAGCGTCTATCCGTCGGAGGCCGATCCTTATATGGTTGAATATTTCCAGAAACGTGTGACGGATCCTTTCATCCTGGAAGTCAGAAGGGAAAGGGGCATCGAGCTGACCATGGAAAGCATACGCTTCGATGACATCATCAGGTGGCATCAGGGGGAACTGTTCGCCAGGCCTTGGATGGGGCTTTGGATTCCGGCCACGGAGACTCCGCTGGATCTCAACAACGACGGAACCCCGGATACAATGGTCACAAACGATGTCAGAAAGACCTCGACGCTCAACCTGCTGATGATAGACAACGCCTCGGAAGCCGGACACAAACTGTCAAACGGCACATCAGGCAACATACTGCCTGCCACCGCGTTGCAGCGCAACTGGCACGACTACAAATATGTCAGGCCGGTTCCGGCGACAGCGATCCAGGAAAATCCGAATCTGTCGCAGAACCCTGGATGGGAAAAAGTGTATAAGAAATAATTCGATCGGTTATGAAAAACAGAATATTATCAGGCATCGTGACTTTCTTCGCCATGTATGCTGGAGTTTCCTGCAGCGATGACACGATGCTGTTTGAAAGGGAGAATGACAACCTTTCCTGCGACTGCACCGAGCAGGTGATCAAACAGGTCATCCTGAGCGACGGGGAATGGACATCTGACTGCACAGGCACCGACTGGATAAGTGTTTATCCGGAAAGCGGTAAAGGGGACGGGAAATATTACAGCACCGTCGAGCTCAGAATACAGTATAACGCGGGGGAAGCCCGTGAGGGTACCGTCTATTTCAGGCACGGAGGCAAGGACTATCCTGTCACCGTAAGCCAGGCCAAATGTGATTTCGCGTTTGAGGAACCTTACATCGACGGGCTCTTCACCACCGGCGTGGAGTCCTCTGCAAACATAGTGTTGCCATACATCAAGGCTAACGGCACTGAGGAATATGAGATCAGCGCGGCTATAAGTTCCGAGACTGTAAGCGGACTCTCTGTCCCGGCAACCATATTCAATTCCTTCGTCAAAGGTTCCGGCAGTCTGAGCATCCCGGTGGTCGGAACACCGACTGGGCAAGGGGATGTCGTGTTCGAGATTCTGGCCAACGGCAAGCCGGCAGGAAGCTGCAAGGCATCCATTTACGATGAATTCGGCGGCAAACCGACAGGACTTGATGTCTCATGGAACTTCTATGAGGCCGGAATATCCCCTAAGGGTTCCGACTACGACTACAGCTGGTCAGCCAACTCCGCGCACAATCCGGGAAATCCGCTGCCGTCAAACACACACAAGGTACTGCCAACCTCCGGGAACACAGAAGCCTATCTCACAGCCGAATGCGCCGGAGCCTCCGACTACACCTTCAACCCATCCATCCAGATCAAAGGATTGATGCTCAACGATTATTTCCTGGCCGTGATCCCAGTGAAGAACGTGAAGGCCGACACGAAGATCCAGGTGGAGGCTTCCTTCGGAGCGGCAGGTTCCGCCGCGGGAGTGTTCTCCATTGAATATTCCAGCAACAACGCGATCTGGAACCTGGCCGGCGGAGCGAGGGACACCACGATCTTCGGTCAGAGCGGCAAGGTCCACTACACAGTGGCCGCAAGCAACACAAGCACCACAAGGAAAGAGTACAACAAGGCCACAGACCCTGGTTACAAGGCCTACACTTTCGCGCTTGACGGAATACCTCCGATAAGCGATGGTTATCTGTACATCAGACTGAGAGTCTCCATGGACATCAGGGCGAAAGCGTCATCAAGCGCATACAAGATCAAGGCTGGCACGTGGTGCGACCTTAAAGGACTGGATATTAAACTAATAAAAGAAGAAGAATAATCATGAAAGGAACAACGCGCAAGATGAATTGTCTGCTCTCTGCTTTTGTCGTTGCGGTGGCTTTCTCGGGGTGTCTGAAAATAGACACCCCCGAGAATTGGACAAAAGAACCGGAAAAGGAGCCAGAGACCGAAAGCGAGGTTTACAAAGTGGTGGCCCACAGAGGCGGAGCGGCCGAATGCAACCGGCCGGACAACTCCGTCTCAGGACTGAAATACGCCATAAGCATCAAGTGCTACGCCTCCGAATGCGACATCGTTCTGACCTCCGACAACGAGGTGCTGGTCGCGCATCCTGTGGACGGTGGCAAGGTCAACGGAGTGACGACGTTCGACCACACGGCGGCCCAGATCAGAGCCGCCGGAGCGTTGGCGAACGGAGAGCAGATCCCGTCACTGTCAGATTTTTTGAAAGTGTTGACGGATAAGGAACAGAATCCGCATGGAACGAAATTGTGGATGGATGTGAAGCGGCTCGTAAGCAATGGAAAGAACATGGACGCTGGATATTCCATCAACTGCTGTCTGCGGGCCTGTCAGATCATCAGGGAGATGAAGGCCGAGGAGTACTGCGAGTTCCTGATTCCTACCGGTGAAGACATCTTCATGGCGGTCAGGGACCAGGCCATCGACTCCTACAAGATCAATCTGGCCTGGATGACCTGCACGGATCCGGCCAGATACGGGAAGGCATGGGCGCAACTTGCCTACACTAAGATACTTGGAGAGAATCCGACCGGCAACTACAGGCCGCAGGACTATTTCTCCGCCGGAGTCCCTTTAAGCATCTACAACGTGGACTCGGACGAGACCATGGATGATGCCATAGGGTACTACAAGCAGGTGAAAGCAATCTTCACGAATTATCCCGCAAAGCTCATAGGCAAACTGAAAGAGAAAGGACTTGAAAAATAGTCACTGTAATTAAAAGAGGGATGGCCTTGGTCTGGTCATCCCTCTTTTTCATATTCAGGAAACAGGTCACAAGTGCATGACGACAAAAAAAGACACGAGCGTCATGATCTTCCTAAGCTCCTTCAAAGCCAGGTTCATGTGGTTTTCGACCGTCTTTCTGGAAATATCCATCCGCTCGGCTATCTCCGAGTTGCTCAACCCCTCCACACGGCTCATCATGAACACTTTCCTGCGCCGGTCAGGCATGTGGTTGACGGCATACACAATCCTTGCGAAACGAAGGTCGGCGTCAATGTTCTCCTCGGTCAGCGGCTGATACGGAAGATCCCCGTAGGCAAGATCCAGATGCGTCTTCCTGGACTTGGACCAATTTATGGCCATATTCGTTGTCATCCTGAACAGGTAGGCGCTGATCCTTGTGACATCCACAAGCGTGTGGCGGACAAACCATAATCTCACAAACACACTCTGGGCGACATCCTCCGCATCATCATAAGACTGGAGAAATGACTGCAGGAATGCGAGGACTTTAGGATAATACTTGTCAAAGATGACCCTGAAGGCTTCCTTGTCACCCTCAGCTATCATCTTCAAGTAGTCCTTTTCCGTCATCGCCACACCGGCTTGATTTACCTGTTACCGGCGTCCACCTTGCGGGCATAGTCAAGCCGTCCGGAAAGATGCCTCCTGACATCCTTCCAACGGTAATACGGTCCGGAGACAGGATCCACTCCGTTCAAAAGACGTTCCTGCTCATTCAGAAGGAACTTCACAAGGATATCCTTGGAGCCGGGTCTGCGGTAGAACACCATCTGGAGGTTGCAGGCCATCGGGGTAAAGTCCGATGCCATCCAATGCTCCCAGACCTCCTCCAAAGGCCACATCTCGCTGCAACCTTCGATTCCCATAAGCCCGGCGAGAGGCATCACCGAGACATCATGCGCGAACCTCAGGTCGGCGGCCACATCGCTTTTGGCCGACACCGCAGCGTTTGCCTTTACGATGAAATCCTCCAGCAAGTCATCCGCCATCGCGATGCGTCTGCCTTCCGACTCCGCCGCGTTCACCATCTCGGAATATATTCGGCAGGAATTCAGACGCGTCAAAGAAAACAGCTCCTCAGGAGTGAAATATGAGGAAACGAATATATCATTGAGATCTATGTCCGGCGCTATGGAACCCCATGTGTAGAGCTCCCGGGCAAACATGTCCTCCCTGCCGACAATGGAATCAGCCGTCTTGCGGTCACTGAATATGGAATTCATGAAATCGCTGACATCGATCCAAGTCCTTGACAAAGAGTCTATCTCCGGAGCCGAAGTTCTCACCACCTCCTTGAACCAGGAAGGTTTCCTGAGAAGGTAGGACATGTAGGAATCCCCGCTATGCACATTGACCCTCAGTTTCTTGTTCAGTTTCTTGAGTTCACCGGTGCAGCTGAACATGCTCTCCTGACAACGCTGGACCGTGCTGGAGACTGCGTCCACATACCTTCTGGAGCCGGACTTGAACACAGACGGGAAACGATGGAACATCCTGCCCGCTATCTCCTTGTGCTCATTCTTGCCTCTGGCGGACAGCTTACCAGCCTTGCCGACGGAAACGGAGTCTATCCTGTACAGATCCGAGTACAGGGCTTTTCCTTTCTCGGTCAGTATCCCGAGCGAGTCAGCTTTCATGAACATCGCCGCGAGGGCGTCAAAGGATTTGTCCGAGCTGTGGTAGCGCGAGCCATGACGACCGATATGGCTGATGTAGAAAGGCTCATAACCTTCGGGAGCAGCGGTGTCGGTCATATTCCCGGCTTTGTAGATGTGATAGATTCCTGCTCCGGCAAATTTGTCGGCATTGATTTTCTCAAGTGTGACCTGCGCCTCGGAAGGCACCGCGGAGAACGCTGCAAACGAAGCAGTCAAAGCCAAGGCGGCGACACGGTATAGTGATGATTTCATAAACATTGATTTATCTGCCACGGTGTCCACGCTTTGACGGACGGTTGTTCATTATCGCCTTGTCCTGAAGTTCATGTATCTCCTTCCTGCTCCATGGCAAGCCGATGAACTCGGAAGGATAATCTGTCTCAATGATGTCCGGCTCGGCGAGAAGCTCACGCTCGTAAGCGACCCTGCGGTCCTTGGCGTTCTTCACCTTGTCGGAGGATCCCGTTATGGATGTCATGATCATGACTCCCCTGTCGTGAAGTTTCCTGTACACATCCGAGAGTTCCGGGTTGACCGCCAGACGGACATACGCCATGATGTGGTCCCACGGAATCGGGCATTTGTCATAAGCCTCGAAATGCTCCTCCGAACTGATCTCCACGCAGAACATCACGTCACGGACATTGTTGTTCCAATAATAAAGAGCCTCGTCCAAAGAACGGACGCTGAGCATGATGTTGTGGTACATAGACCAGTCTCCTCCCGGCCTCAACTGCCGGATGTAATAGTCAAGGCTGGCTTTCTTCACTTCAGGGCTCACGCCTTTTGTGTTGATGTACTTGTTGTCGAAGTTGAAGACCACCTTGTCCTTGCCCCACTCCAGAATGGATTTCAGGGTCGGGATCTTGTACGGGGTCACATTGCCGGCCCTGTCCACCAGGTTCAGTTTCTGAATCTCCTCGAAGGTGTAGTCCTCCACCTTGCCTTTCCCGTTCGTTGTCCTGTCCACGGTCAGATCGTGCATCAGAACCATCACGCTGTCCTTGGTGAAGCTGAAATCCACCTCGAAGAACGTCGGCATCATCGACAGCGTCTTCTCGCAGGACTCCACACAGTTCTCAGGATAGCCCGGCATCATTCCTCCACGATGTCCGCTGATGATGATATCCCTGTCCGGAGAGTACCTGAAATATTCCTGCAGATCAGAAAACGAATTGATAACCACCTTGTTGGCGGTGATACCTGCCTTTGAAGACACATCGTCCCGGTTGGACTGGGCCAACATAGGAACGGAGAAAACCGTCGCCACGGCCAGAACCGCAAAATACATTAATCTCATGTTTTACTTTTTCTTTGGTCGGCGGCCGGCCGGATCCGGTCAATCGAATCAGCGGCCGCAGGTGTTATAATTATCTATAAAGTTACAATATTTACTTAATATATGACAATCTAAATCGGCTCATCACCTAATCAGGAAGGCACAATCTGACCATCACGAGGCAAAGTTAATCAAATCATACGAAGAAATTCAGGAATATTTCCGGGCGGCTCAGGAATAATCGTCCGCTAAAAATAGAAGCCTGTGTTGAAGTACATGACCCCGGCGCCGTCCTGGGCGGAAAGGGCACGGGCATATTCAATGTTCAGGACAAAGTTGCGGTTGAGGATTATCTTCAGGGCGGCCCCGGCTGAAAGATGGAGAGCGTCACGGCCGGAGGAGATGATGTACTTTGAATACAACTCCGGAAAGGCCCCGGTCCTGTTGCCTGCGTCAAAGGTACGCAATGAACTGATCCCGTCGCAGAAGCCGCTCAGCATCAGACCAATGTCCTGTCTAAGAAGGGTCAGGCCGGCGAATTTCCAGCGGAGTTCCGTGTTGAAGAAACCAATGCCCGGACCGGAGACCCTGTTGTACAGGAGGCCGCGGACAGTCCTGTAACCACCGAGAGCCGCATTGTCGTAAACAGGGCCGCCAGGGGTGTAAAACGGCAGGACATACCATGGAACATCACCTATAAAATTCTGATAATCCAAGCGGTAAGCCAGTGTCAAGTTCTCTTTGGCCAAAGGAATATACTGCCGGAAGGTCGCCTGGAACTTGAGATAGGATTCCGAGGAACCCAAGAAAGACGGAGCGATGATCAGACCAGCGCGGGCAAGGATCCCCTTTGTCGGAACTCCCTCATAATCACGGGAATCATAAAGAAGGCCAATCCTGACAGCGGAGGAATATTTTCTGAATATCTCATCGGCGGGGATTATTCCCCAGCTGCGGTAGAGACCGAACAGAGATATTCCTTTCTCTTCATCCTTAGGTTGGTAATCCTTGACTCTGAATGCGTTGAAGTGGTAGCCAGCCTCCCAGGAAAGGTGGCCCGTGATATTCCCGGAGAAATCAGCCCTGACATTGGTGGTCGAGCGGGAGTATTTGTAGAAGCCATCGTCCGCCTCATGGTCGTAGAAAGTCCGCCGTCCGCCGAAGCCGAAGAATTCCATCGCGTTGTCGGCGCAGTGGCTCGCCGCCAGGTTCATCCTCACTTTCGGGAAAAGACTGCCGGAGTCGAACGAGGCGATAAAAGTCTTGCTGCCACCGGTGTAGCCGGAAGCCTCGAAATAGCAGCTACTCCTCGGATTGGGATAAGTGGAGCCGTCGCTGAAGTCATAGACATTCATCAAGGCTCCGAACAGGATTCCCTTCGCGCCATCGAATCCAGCCATAGGAAACGGCACGAATGAGAGGCCGGTCTTGACGATAGAACCTTTGTCTTCCGCCAGAAGGGACCCAAGCGGAAGCAACAGGCACAGAGCCAGTAAAAGCATTCTTGTGAGACGTGTCATTCTATAAATCTTGTCGGTGCGCAAAATGAGTAACCTTGCGCACGGGAAGGGATAAGACAAGCCTTCCGTGCGTGAAGGCAAAGGATCAGCGCACGAAACGAAACCGCGTGGTGCCATCTTCAGAAAACGACTTCTCAATCAAGAAAACGGAGAACAGCTTCGGTCCAGTCATCGCCGTTGGTGGCTTGGATGACGTTGATGCCGATCTTGCGGGCGGCTTCGACATTCTTCGGTCCGTCATCGATGAAAAGCACTTGTGCAGGGGCTACTTTCTCTGACTCCAACATCATCCTGAATATGCGCTCGTCCGGTTTCATAACCTTCATCTCATAGCTGACATAGATGCTGTCAAGGTATTCGTCAAGCGAGTGGCCGTGGCCGTCAAACGCCTTGCTCAGAGACCATTCCATTATGAACGGGTTGGTGTTGGAGAGGAGGGAGAGGCGGTAGCCTTCGGCCCGGAGTTTTCTGAAGAGTTCGAGATTCCTTTCCGGGATGGTCGAAAAGAATCCCATATAGGCGTGGCGGCATTCATCCATCGTCACTTCCCGGCCAATCTCCTTGCTGACCCTGCTCCGGAACTCTTCCTCGTCGATCAGGCCGGTCTCGAAGTCTCCGAAGAATCCCTCCTGACGCACCAGATTGAGATATTCCTCGACATTTCCGAAACCGAGAGCCTTGAATCTCTCGATGACAGTCCCTAAATCCGCCGGCGCGACCACCCCGCCAAAATCAAACACAACATTCGTGATGTCTTTTCTCATATTCCAGAATTTTCTTCAAAGGTAGTGAATTCTGAGGATAAGGATTTCGGGGAATATTAGTATATTCACAAAAATTTTTGAACAATGTACACATTCAAGCAGGACGGCGACAGGTTTGTCGTCAGCATTGACAACCATCAGGAGTTGATGGGGGCGATCGCGGCGTTTTGTCAGGAGCAGGGGATTCTGGCGGGAGAGGTGAGCGGAATCGGAGCGGTGAACAACGCGACGCTTAGATTCCTGAATCCGGCAACGAAGCATTATGTTGACAAGACATTTGACGAGCAGATGGAGATCTCAAGCCTTGTGGGAAACATTTCGGAGAAGGACGGCAAGGTCTATCTGCATCTTCACGCCAACTTCGGACGGGCCGACTACACGGTCGTGGGCGGCCATCTTCTCACGGCTACCATCAACGGAGCGTGCGAGGTGTTCATCAGACGCTATAACTGCAAGGTAGGCAGGCACTTCGATGAGGAGACGGGACTGAATCTGTACACCTTGTAGTCAGCGCCGCCAAAGCAATCGGCAAAGGATAACCGGATGGAGAGAATCAACATCATCGACTGCCCGCTGAGGGAGGTTGTGAAGCACCTCGGCGGCTATGGAAGCATATTCATAATCCACGACCGCAATGTGGGCGGCATCGTGGAAAGACTTGGTGTTCAGGCTCAAGGAATATTCCCGATCGAGGCGACGGAGGAGAGGAAAACTCTTGCCACCGTGCTGGGAATCGAAGAATGGTTGCTGGAGAAAGGAGCTGACAGAGAGGCGTTTGTGCTTGGAATCGGCGGAGGAATCACGACGGACATGGTCGGATTCGCAGCCTCAGTCTACAAGCGTGGTGTGCGGTTCGGGTTCATTCCCACGACACTGCTCTCGCAGGTTGACGCGGCGATCGGCGGAAAGAACGGCGTGAACCTCGACTCGTACAAGAACATCATCGGCGTGATCCGCCAACCGGAAATGACCTTCATCTGCCCTGAACCACTGGAGACGCTTCCCTACGAACAGATCCTATCCGGAGCGGCCGAGCTGCTCAAAACCTTCATAATCAACAATGAGGACGGTGAATATGAAAGGACGGTGAATATGCTTGTGAATATTCACGATCGTGCGGCGGCAGGGTTTGCCGAGGCATCTGTCCGGGAATATTCGCAGACATTCCGCGAGTTGATCGCGGCTGCGGCGAAAGTCAAGGCAGGCATTGCGGGAAGGGATCCAAACGAGCGTGGTGAACGCCGTCTGCTCAATCTGGGGCACACTTTCGCGCACGCCATCGAAAAGAATTCCGGGGAAGCCGTTCCGCACGGAATGGCGGTCTCGATGGGGATTATTATGGCGGTGCGGTTGGCTGAGTCTTTGGGACTGGTTACCGGCCTCGCCGAACGTCTGGAAGCCGACTTCACGGCTTGTGGATTGCCGGTCGAGAGTCCGTACAGCATAGAGACTCTTGCCGAAGCGATGAAGAAGGATAAGAAGGCCGACGGGGCGTTCGTCCATTTCGTGCTGCCAATTGGTATAGGGCACGTCGAGACACGGGAGCTTCGGGTGGAGGATGCCGTCAAGGCTCTGAAAGAAACGGTCTGACATTTCGGATTTTGAATCTGTTTGAAATGTTTTTTCGCATTAAAGAATAGTTCAAGCAACTTCAACTGTTTTCTCAAAAATATAAAATTGAATATTTCAAACTTATGATCTGCACAACAATCCAGAACCGAACCCTGGAAGAGATAATGAACCTGCTGGAAACCAGTGAGCCACGGATTCAGATGGCCGAAATCAGATTGGACAGATGTCCGCTGGGCATCGAGGAAATCGAGTACTTGTTCTCGTCATCGGATACCCCGCTCGTGGCCACCTGCCGGGTCGTAGATGACGGAAACGGGACTTGGGAAGAGGCCGAGGAGAAACTCACGGCCGCTGTCGAGGCCGGAGCCGCGTTTCTGGATCTGGAGATCGAAGCTCCGAAAGAGATCGGCAAAAGGCTTCGCAGGGCCTGCACTGAATATGGCACTACGATGATCCGGTCGAGTCATTTCTTCGCCGGGACGCCGTCGGATGAGGTTCTCCGGAACATTGTGGAGAAATGCAGGAGGTTCGGCGGAGAGATTGTGAAGATCGCGGCTATGGCGAAATCGGAAGAGGATGTCGCGAGGGTGCTGGCACTTTATCCAGCCGCAGAATACACTTTAGCCGCTGAACAGGACCAATCGGTCGCTGAGCCTGCCGAAGCGACCCTACATTCTACCGAACGACAGTCCCTTCGACAAGCTCCGGGACCGAAGGAAACTCGGCGGAAAAGCGAGTTGATTGCGTTCTCGATGGGCGAGATCGGCAAGGCCAGCCGTTTGGAATGCTTGAAGTTAGGCAGCCCGTTCACCTATGCGGCCCTGAACGGGAACGAGGCCGCGGCACCAGGCCAATGGAGTTACTCTGAGATGCTTACGGCCGTCTATGGAGGCAGGAAGCCTCTTCACTGTGACAGTCCTTTGAATATGCCTGCCTCTAAAAGTTTTGCCCAACGTGCCATCATTGCGGCTGCTCTGGCCGATGGAGAGTCACGGCTCGGTGGCTACTCCCCGTGCGGGGACAACGAGGCGGCCATAGCGGTGGCCAAGGCGCTCGGGGCCACGGTTCGGATTGAGAGTGATGGCGGCAGCCTGCAAGTTGGTTCGCTTCGACAAAACTCACCTGCCATCGAAGCGACCTCACACTCAGGAAGCACCCTAATCATAGAAGGCATCGGCTCATCAGTGAATATCCCCGAAAAGATCAACGTCGGCGAGTCTGGCCTTCTGACCCGCTTGATGATCCCTCTCGTTTCCGCTCTCGGAAACGGTAACCAAATCGAAATCGATGGCATCGGAACCCTCCCGACCAGACCTCTGAAAGGCGCGGCCGAAATTATGGCCGGCTTCGGGACTGTCCTGAGGCCTCTCAAACCGGCTCCGGAAGTCCACGTGCCGCTCACCGTCCAAGGGCCTCTGCTTCCAGGCAAGACCAGCATCTCCGGCAAAGGCGGCTCGCAGCTGATCTCCGGTCTGTTGATGGCCTTGCCGCTCCTTCCGGAAGACTCGACCCTGCATATTCACGATCCCAAGAGCATCCCGTATATGTTCATCACGGCGGACGTGCTTCGCCGCTTCGGCATCAAGATCGGCAGCGAGATGGAGGGCGGCGAGGATTTTCTTGAGACGCAGGACTGGAGCCTCTGCACCGGCATCACATTCAAGATAAAGGGCGGGCAGAAATATTCCCCGGCTGCTTTCGACATCGAGGGCGACTGGAGCGCCGCCGCCAATTTCCTTGTGGCCGGTTCCTTGTTCGGCGATGTGAGACTGGCCGGTCTTGACACGACCTCCCTTCAGGCCGACATCTCGATTATGGACATTCTGATGGAGGCCGGAGCCAGCCTCTCGCAGATCGAGGACGGACCGCAGGGTGAAGAATCCGCCAACGGGAAAGACAGCAACGACAATGAAGCGGCGGACGCTCCGGAGGCCAATGCCACGCAAGGCCACCGCGGCCTCATCACCGCCCAGAAAGCCCCACTGCGCGCCTTCGACACAGACCTCAACAACTGCCCGGACCTGTTCCCGATCGTCGCCATCCTCGCCGCCTTCTGCCACGGACGCAGTAATATTCAAGGATTCAAGAGGTTGGCAAGCAAGGAAAGCGACCGCGGCACCGCGATTCTGAATATGCTGACCCAGATGGGCGTGGAGACCTCCGCCAGCGGCGACACCCTCTCCATCACCGGCGAGTCCGTCGAGAGCCGCCTCCTGAACGGCCATCTGCTGAAGGGCGGTGAATATACCTCCTCGCACGACCACCGTATGGCAATGGCCCTCACCGTCGCCTCTTGGTGCGCCGACTCCCCGATCCTCATTGACGACACCACCTGCGTCGCCAAATCCTTCCCCGCCTTCCTCGACACCTACATCCAGTTGAAATGTTAGGCCTCAAGCTGGCATCATTAAGGCTCATTTTTTGCTCACATTTATTGCATCTTGACTTAAAATTAGGTATTTTTGACAAAAGATTTACGATTATGGCACAGGTTTCAATGACAGTCAGGATGGACTCATCATTAAAGGAATCCTTTGATTCCTTATGCTCTCAATTTGGAATGAGCGCAAACACTGCTATGAACATATTCGCAAAAGCGGTAGTGCAACGAGGCAAGATCCCTTTTGAAATCAGAGGTGACAAAACCGAAAAACTTACGGAAGGCTATAAGGCATTCAAAGCCATCAGAGCGCTATCGGAAGCTGGTGCCTTTCCAGAAATGTCCCTTGAAGAGATCAACGAGGAAATCCAACACGCAAGGTCTGAAGAATGAAAGTATTTGCCGTCATCGACACAAATGTGATTGTGTCAGCGTTGCTTTCCAGAAATGGAGAGACTCCGGTAGTGAAAGTTTTTCAGGCGTTGATGGACAAAAAGATCACGCTGATGGTGAATGATGAAATCATCTCTGAATACAAAAATGTCTTGAACAGACCTAAATTCAAGTTCCCGGCCAAGTTGATTTCTTATATCTTGGATGAAATAATAAAAAACGGAATCCACTCACAACGAATTCACTCCGAAGAAGTGTTCCCTGATGCTAAAGACATCGTCTTTTATGAAGTCGCATTATCCAAACCAGGATCATTTCTTGTAACAGGCAACCTAAAGCATTTCCCGCAAACGCCTATTGTGGTATCTCCACGGGAAATGATGGAAATCCTCAAATCCTCTATGGAGGCTAAACAGTTGTGATGATAAGGGGTATTCCGTACTCGCCTCCTGCCCCGGATACAGGAGAAAGAGTGGCGCATTATTTATTGAATATAAACCGTTTATCCTCCATAAAAAGTTTCATTGATGTAGCGCTGGACATTAAATCTCTCAAGCCGAACATTTGAAGGAAGTCGGGCTGGATGAGGCGGATTCAAAGGTTGTTTATCATCAGGCCGGTTCACGTGGATCCGAAGGAACTTCCTATCCATATTGAACAACACGTTGTAAATGTCTCGCAGATAACCAACAAGATGTTGTCTTACAATAGCCCTGCCGAAACACAGGAGGACATCTGAGTTCTTATACTGTTCAGCCACTTTACGGATTTGCTCCATATTGTCTGAATGCACAGCGTCTTTAATGTCACCACAATAGTCTTTCAAACCACTGGCAGAATTTGTGACAATCGGACAAAGATTGACAATGACAAGGCCATCATATTCATTCCCCAATCTATCGCTGTTATTATCGGCAATCTTACACAACTTCCCTGTGGTTCTGCTAATATTTCCATCCACTGTTTTCCCACAGGGATTCAGTCCTACGGCAATAAGTGGATTCAACGGACGCTCATCAAATAGCGACATTATTATTTTATATCTCACACGGAGTCCGTTTGACTTCGTTATTCCAAATCCATCGGGATCTTTCCACTCATTCCATCGCCGTGGAATAAGTTTTTCTTTCATGCTCATAATTTCATTGTGGCCTACCGCTGCAAATATAGATATTTAAAACAGCTTCATAATCGCCTTTCCCGAACTTTCTGACTATGCCGGCCCACTAACACCGGGCAGAATGCCGCTTGAGGCTTTTATTATATACCTGTTGACTATTATTCTCCGTATCGCGCCAACGTCCGGAAAACAATTACGACATACCACCACGCCACATACTAGCGTGAATAGATGATTGTACATCAGTATTTTACAATAGTAGGTAAATGGAATGATGTCTGGCGCATCGTTTCCTGAATATTCATCGTGCCAAGATATTATTCGGCTTTATGAATTGACTCCAGAACAAGAGCCAGGGCTGCCGTGTGCTTTTCCAAAATGCGCTTATGGCGGTTTCCGGCCCGGGCGATGTTGTTCCGGAGGTCGTTGATCTTCACATTGATGGCGGTGGAGTTCCCCGAAGCGATGATCGCGCGGACATATTCATCGTAAGACATCCGCTTTTTGTCGTGGGTCAGAAGCTTCAGAGCCTCAAGCACTTCCGCCGAGAAACCATATTCATCCAAATCCTCGAAGGTGACATCAGAGTCCTCGACAACATCGTGGAGGAAGCCGACTATTTTCTCGTTCTTGGTCTGCCCGGCGATGCCGACGGCGATGGAATGGAGGATGTCGGGGTTGCCGTCAAGGTCCCTCTTGTTGCGAAAGACAGTCGATGCGATGGCCACCGCCTCATCAATCCCGGACTCAAAATATTCCTTGAGATCCTTTGTGCTCCAATATGTTCCGGTGCCAAAAACCTTCAACCTCTCAACCACCTCAAGCAGAGTCAGCACACTGAAGTACATCTTCAGATTGTGTAAAGGAATATGAAAGTTCGGACCGTCCCCCTTTATGTCCGTAAACTCAACCCTTGACAGTTCCTCGGTCCCTGTGAAATCTACTTTCGTGTCACAGATCCTCATCCCCACAAATCCATATTCCTCATCCATCTCAACAACCTGGATAAGAATCTTTTCAAATGAATATGACCGTGACAGGACCAGGTTTAACTCATCCTCGTAACCGTCCTCGACCCATCCTTCCAGTTCATTGATTCCCACCTCTCTACGGAAATCCATATAACCGTTCGTCTCAATATGGACCTCCAGTCCATACGGCTTCAGGAAACCGAGATCTTGAAACTCCCTCACACTGACAGGCACACGGTACCGGGCCTCTAAGTCGTCCGCGTTCTTGTAGAACGCCGCAAAGATAAGATACATCATAAGCATTGTTTTTGTTACCGGCCTTGGTGTCAAACAAAAACAGTCGCCGTCCTCGGCAGCCGTCCTTGTCCTCGACAACCACTGCCAAAATATTTATGAATTGAAAATTACCGGACAGGCAGAACCGCCCGTCACTCACAACACAAAAATAAGAAAATTCCCGGAGAACGCAAAGCCCTTTATGAAAATCCGCTTTACCGGCCCTCTGTTCATAAAAGGTCGCCAGGAATTCTTGGCAGCTTCCCTGTTGGCTTTTGGGCGGGGCTGTGGCAGGTAAATAGCTGACTTCGAGTAAAATAACGATAATGTCATAGTGTCGGATTCCGCTCTAGTGGAAACTTCGGACTCCCATCAAGAGAAAGGAAAGAGCCAAAGCAGAAGGCGTAGGGACAGATAGTCCTTCATTTATTTCTTCCAAACCCTTCTTTTCAACCAGAGGGAAAGAATCGGATCGGAGATTTCGTAGGCCATTGGTCCGGAAATCGTTATCAACTCCTTCTCCATCAAGCTTTTCTTTATTCTGGTAATATTGGCAGCGGTACCAAGGCGATAGGAGCCCAACACGGATGTCCTCGTGAAGCCGGAATGGATTCCGTCCGCAAGAAGGTGCAGGAAATTCATCTGATAGGCAGAAAGAGATTCCGTCTGCTGTATGAACAGTGGTTCACAGGCATCCAGCAAACGATCGATGCCAAATTCTACATCCTCGGCGGTCGCGGCATTGCCGCAGCGAAGCCAAACGAACCAAGCCAATTGCTGCACGTATGATGAATATCTCTCCGTCACTTCACAGATTCGCCTGGCGAGTTCCTCTGATATCTCCTTCCCGGTGATCTCAAAACGTCCACGAATATATTCAATCCAATCACTCTCACTGATCTTGCCAAGATAGAACAAGTCCCCAAACCGGTAGAAAGGGTAGTCCTGCCTCTGGAACATATTCTCCATCATATGTTTCTTGCTTCCGTACAAGCAGTACGACACGTGGCTCTGTAGTTGCCAGACACTGCGAAGTTTCTTCTGAAACGTCAACGAATCAGGGAATTCCCCTATTTGTTGAAATTCATCCACGCAGACAACAAGCCGGCAACCTTTTTGAGCGGCTATCCGCTCTGGAAGCCGCAGAATTTCCTCAACCACATTATTGCCGGTATTATATTCAAAAGAAATTGAGAAGTCGTTCACGGGATCCTGACCAAAGGTGACCTTGGGAACAAAGCGGCTCAAAAAAGTTTTAGCGTTCTCGATCCATTCCTCCCATTTGCTCGATGTGGCCCGGATCACCGCTGTAGCGAATGAATCGACAAAATCTGCCTCGGACCGACATCCGAACGCATCCATTTTGGCGATTTTCACGGAATCGCTCTTTACCAAAGCGCAAGCCTTATCCACCAAGGATGTCTTGCCCATCCTGCGCGGTGAAATCAAAATTGTGTTCACCCCATAGAGGAAGTTCATTTTCAGCCTTTTCGTTTCTTCTTTTCTGTCAGTGAAAGCATCGCCCTCCACTCTGACACCAAAAATAAATGGTGAATCCATAGCAGTTGTCCTTAATTCTCAATGACAAATATATGCATAATATCGATTTTTAACAACCTTGTTTAAAACAACCTTGTTAAATACTTGATGGTGTCCGGCCAGAGACAGCCATCTGCCGGGACTGTAACCGACGCAAAGGCGCAAAGTAATATTTAGAGAGGAGCCGTGGCAGGTAATTGGCTGATTTTCAGGCAAAACGATGATGTCCTGGTGCGGAATCCTGCACCAGGGCATCTTTGTTTTTGTTCATTATCAAGTGTTTAGATGCCACGGCCTTTCAGGTCGGCGAGGACGATGGCGGCGACGGCCTCGACGATGACGGGGGTGCGGAGGGCGAAGCAGACATCGTGGCGGCCGGGGACGTTGAGGGTGGTCTGCTCGCCGGTCTTGACGTTGAGGGTAGTCTGTGATTTCGTAATGCTGGATGTCGGCTTGAAGGCGACACGGAAGACTATCGGAGAGCCGTTCGTGATGCCGCCGTTAATGCCGCCTGAACCGTTCTTCACGGTGGTCACGGATTCGCCTTTAAGCTCAAGAGGATCATTGTGTTCCGAGCCTTTCATCCTGGACGCGGCGAAACCGTCACCGAACTCGATTCCACGGACTCCTGGGATGGAGAAGACGGCGTGCGAGATCAGAGACTCGACTGAATCGAAGAATGGCTCACCAAGACCGGCCGGCACTCCGGTTACACGGCATTCGACAATGCCGCCAAGCGAATCGCCATCCTTGGATGTTTTGTCCAAAAGATCGCCCCACTTGGACTTGTCCGTCTCTCCTCCGATCTCTATCAAACCGGCCTCAAAGCTGATTCCCGGGCACATTTTCTTGGCGATGACTCCGGCGGCGACAATCGGAAGGGTTATCCTGCCAGAAAAATGTCCGCCTCCTCGGGGGTCGTTGAAGCCGTTCCACTTGACGGATGCCACATAGTCGGCGTGTCCTGGGCGCGGTACTGCCTTAAGAGCCTCATAATCAGAAGATCTGGTGTTACTATTCTTGAATATGATCGCGACCGGCGCTCCTGTCGTGTGTCCCTCAAAGACCCCACTGAGGATCTCCGGCTCGTCCGCCTCGACGCGCGGTGTGGTGCCTTTCGCTCCGCTTTTGCGCCGGAGAATGTCCGGCATAAAGTCCTCGACACCAAGCTCTATCCCCGGTTTGACACCGTCCACGACCACTCCGATCGCCGTCCCGTGCGACTCCCCGAAGATCTCCACCCTGAAATTCCGTCCGAATGCGTTCATATATTCAAAAATTAATAAGAAGTTGTTTTGATTTGTTTGTTTGAAGATTTGAGAGTGAAAAACTTCAAGTTCGACCACTTCTTCCAAGGAGGATAGCGGTGCTATCTGACTGAAGAAGCGGGAAGAAAATGAAGATTTTCCTCCTCAAAGAACATTTCAAACAAATCAAAACGGCTTCTAAGTCCGTCCTTGCAAAAATACACTTTTCTTGTGGAATAAAATATGCCGTCTTTGTGGTAATATTCCCGAAAGTGGTAGAGAAAGAAATCCTCCCTAATTGGAATATATGGTTGAAATTTCCCCAATATTAGCCGATTAGTCTCATAATAGGCAGAAGTCAACGTTAATTGCTAAAATTAGTTTTAACTTTGTCATAATATTTGTCACTTAAACTGTGATATTGTTTAAACAAAAAAAAATAATGAGATTTTTATCCTTAATGTCTAAAGGCCGTGCCATGATGGCATCCGCCTGTGGAGTAGTCTTGTGTCTTGCCGCATGCAACCACGAGAACGATCCGGCGGATCCGGAGCCATCATCAGAGATCAAGAACCAAATTGAGTACAACAGCGAATCGCTGGTAAACATCAAGTCCGTAATCTACGAAATCGACGAGCATAAGGACTATTCCTTCTACCTTTCCCCATCAGAGAACATCATTGATGTTGATGGAATGAGAAAGGCCAACGACTATGTCTTTGTGAAAGTCAACTCAGTAAAAGGCAAGATCGACACTAAGGCCGAAGCATTCGAGGTCACCTACAAGGACATAGCGGCGAAGAAAGAGGTAATGGAAAACTTCAGGAAAATTGACCTGTACGTGAATCTTCTTTCCAAGACAAGCGTGGAGATCTCCGCTGATGTCATCACCACAGAACGCAAGCCTCTGTTTGTCCGCTACAACGGTGGATGCGCCAAGGCATTGGCGACCCTCAGCAATCAGATTGAACTGAACCAGGAGACAACGACAACCGTTGCCAGCTCAACAGCGTGGAGATACAATCTTGAGGGCATATCTGAATATAGCCTGTACGCGCAGAGCAATGTAAGCAATCCGGCGGATGCCACTCCGGTTCTGACAATCAAGATTTCCGATGACGCGGACTTTGATGACCTCACGAACCTTGACCTTTCAGCTGTTTCAGCAGATGAACTGGCCATCTCCTACGGGGACATGGTTCTCGGTGCAGGGCGCAAAGGAACATTGACAATGAGCACTGATGACAACGAGACAGAACTCACTATCTTGATGGATGCGACTATCGGCGAGAACAGAATACGCGCGACATACACCGGAGTTCCGGCCATGGGCTACTATTCTTCTGACAAGCTGACCATCAAGAGCGCAGCCGGCACTGTAGAAAACACACTCCTTGTACTTTTCCGCCAGAAAGACGGCGAGAATTACGTGTTTGCATTCGGCACCAATGACAAGGCTGCCGCAGCTGCGGATCTCACAGCTGGAGACTACGCCGTTAAGGTGACTATTCCGGCTTCGGCATTTGATGAGGATGGTGAAGCTGATGCTGATTTTACAAAAGTGAAGGCTGAACTTTACTATTATCCTGCATACGCCACACTTACAAGCGAAAAAGCTGAAGGGGAAGTGTCTATCGCAACTGTCCCAGGTGCAACTGACGGCAAGATCTACTTCTATGCAACAGCTGCTCTTGCTTCTGGAGAAACTCTTACGGCTGAATATTATGGCGTTCCCGTTGACGGTGAGATTCCTGACCTCACGCCGGTCAAGCCTGTCGAGCCGAAGATTGTAATCACAGACGAGAACGGCAAGGAACTGCAGAACATTCCTGTCACAGCCATGGAAGTGATGCGCAACTCCAAGTTCTACGATGCAAGCGCTTCTGAACCGATGGACGCCTACGTCTTCTATTTCAGGAACGAGAAGACCGGAGAAAAAGTCTCAAGATACGATCCGAGCACTCCATATCTCGTACTGTCCGCCGACAAACTCAACAGCGAAGATCTCGACCTTCACGCCGCCGGCACCAAATGGGCGTTCTACTTTACCAACAACACAAATCTGTACCTGCAGCAGAGTTATATGTATAATGGGTACGGCTCCGCCTATACCCAATACGGAATGGAGTTCCAGCGCTGCCCGGATGACGTGAAAGTGACTGTCAAGAAAAATGGCAAAGAATGGTATTTCAAGTTCGTGATGAAGGACTATGGTAACTATACCAGTCTTATGACATATCAACCGGAATATGCCGGGACAAAAAACATCGTGACTATTGAATGGAAAGGTCCCGCTACAAAATATTCAGGGACTCAAGACACCAACGAGATGAAAGACGAGGATTACTAGAGTTGAAGGAAAACAAGTACATTTTTTATACTCTCATTTAAGGTGATGCAGCTGCCGAATGGCTTGAAAAATCCATTGGCGGCTGTATTGATGCTAATTATCTATGTTAAAAAAAATCGTAACGACCCTGCTGGTCGTTCTCGGACTATGCACTGCCATCAATGCTCAAGAGGTGGAAGTGAAAGGAACCGTCACAGACCAGGCAGGGGAACCGGTTGTCGGTGCCTCCATCATGGTGGAGGGGACGACTGACGGTACATCAAGCGACGTGGATGGCCACTATTCCATCAAGGTGCCGTCCAATGCGACATTGTCGGTGTCATCCATCGGATTTACAGACCAGAAAATCCAGGTCAATGGAAGGGCCCAGATCGACATTGTCATGAAAGAAGACACCCAATCTTTGGAAGGAGTCATCGTAGTCGCCTTCGGTACGGCGAAAAAGGAGGCCTACACCGGTTCGGCAGCCGTCATCAAGTCTGATGACATCTCGAAAAGCCAGCAGTCGAACGTGGCGCAGGCATTGGTCGGCAAAGTCGCGGGAGTACAGATCTCCAACACCTCAGGGCAACCGGGTTCAAGCCCGTCCATCCGAATCCGCGGATTCAGTTCCCTTAACGCAGGGAACGATCCTCTTTGGATTGTCGATGGCATGCCTTACTCCGGCGACCTTAACAACTTGAACCCTAATGACATCGAGTCCATGACCGTACTCAAGGACGCAGCGTCCAACTCGCTCTACGGAGCCAGAGGAGCCAACGGTGTCGTGATGGTGACTACAAAGAAAGCGAAATCCAAGGACGCGGTCATCACTGTGGATGCGAAATGGGGAGTAAACTCCAGGGCCGTAAAGGATTACGACTACATAAAGAATCCAGCCCTCTACTACGAGACACAGTATAATGCATTGAAGAACTATTATCTGGACTCAGGAATGAGCGAGACCGCGGCTCACGCCAAAGCCAACAGTGTGGTCGCAGGTCCGACTGATGACGGTGGTCTCGGGTACCAAGTCTTCCAAGTTCCTGACGGACAAGAGTTCATAGGAGTCAATGGCAAGGTGAATCCGGCAGCCGTCCTTGGACGCAGGGTTGTGTATGGAGGTAAGGAATACTACCTCCAGCCTGACGACTGGACCAAGGCCGCCTACAGAGAATCTTTACGCCAGGAATACAATGCGAGCATAGCCGGCACGTCAGACAGGATCTCCGCCTACGCCTCATTCGGTTACCTGAAAAACGAGGGAATTGTGTACAACTCCGACATGGAACGCTACACCGCCAGGGCGCGCATGGACTATCAGGCCAAATCATGGCTCAAGTTCGGAACCAACGCAAGCTACTCTCACTTCACATATAACCAGATCAGCGACAGCGGTGAAAGCAACTCCTCCGGTAACGTGTTCGCCTTCACCTCAGCGGTAGGACCTATATACCCACTTTACATACGTGACGGAAAAGGCAATGTCCGCTACTCAGAGGATGGGATAAAACTTTACGACTATGGTAACGGAGACAATGCCGGGATGGTCCGCTCACTATTCCCGAACAGCAACGCCCTTTCGGAGACACGCCTTAACAAATCTCTTTCTGAAGGAAACGCGTTCAATGGAACAGGCTTCATCGATGTCACTTTCCTGAAAGACTTCAAGTTCACATTCAATGGCGGCGTGTCGCTGGACGAGACAAGGATGACTTCCACCAGGAATCCATGGTTCGGCCAATTCGCCAGCGAGAAAGGAATGGTGTCCAAGGGGCATCAAAGGCAGTTCGATGTGAACCTTCAGCAGATCCTGAACTACACCCGACAGTTCGACAGGCATAATCTCAATGTCATGATAGGACACGAGTCGTATCAAGCAAGGACTTACGCGCTGTCAGCGGGCAAGAGCCACATGCTTACGCAGGATAACGACGAACTTGCGGGAGCCATCATCGACACCCAGAACGCGAACTCCTACCGTACTGAATATTTCAATGAAGGCTACTTCTCCCGTGTCATGTACGATTTCGACAACAAGTATTTCTTCTCTGGATCTTTCCGTCGGGATGCCTCCTCCCGCTTCCATCCGAAACACAGGTGGGGTAACTTCTGGTCCCTCGGTGGAGCCTGGATCCTGAACAGGGAGAACTTCCTCAGTGGCACCTACAACTGTCTGGACAACCTCAAGTTGAAGGCATCCATCGGTTCACAGGGCAACGACAACATCGGAAATTTCAGATACACCGACACTTACAGCATTGAGAACGCTAATGGTTTTGTCTCGACTGTGTTCCAGTCAAAAGGCTCTGAAAAAATCACTTGGGAGACCAACACGAACGTCAACACCGGTCTTGAGTTCAGTTTCCTGAACGGATTGGTGTCCGGAAGCGGAGAGTACTTCTACAGGAAGACAACCGACATGCTTCTGTCATTCCCCGTGGCGCCGTCAATGGGATATTCATCATACTATGCGAATGTCGGAGATATGCGGAACAGCGGAATCGAGCTGGAAGTCAATGTCACTCCCGTACGCAGCGAGAAAGTCCAATGGAACGTGAATCTCAACATGACCCATCTCCGCAACAAGATAACGATGCTCCCGGAAGAGCGCCGTACCAAGACGGTGGACGGTTACTCAGGATTCGTGAGCGGATCGACCTTCTACGGAGAGGGACTTCCGATGTACACCTTCTATATGAAGAAATATGCCGGTGTCTCCAAGGAGGGAAAGTCCATGTGGTACATGGATGTGACGGATGACAGCGGAAAAGTCAGCAGAGAGACGACCACTGAATATACCTCCGCCACCGACTACCTTTGCGGCAATCCTATTCCCGACCTTTACGGAGGATTCGGCACAGATCTGAAATTCTTAGGATTCGATTTCAGCATAGCCTTCACGTATCAGATCGGCGGACTCGCCTACGATTCAGGATATGCCGCGGCCATGTACTCCCCTGCCAACAAATCAACGGGACAGAACTGGCACAAGGATATTCTGAAGGCATGGAGCAAGGACAACACCTCCTCCAACATTCCACGGCTCCAATACGAGGATCAGGATCAGAACGCCTCTTCCGACAGGTTCCTTACAGACGCGAGCTATCTGAACCTCCAGAACATCAATTTCGGATACACTCTGCCGGAAAGGGTGACAAAGACGTTCGGCGTGGACAGAATCAGGATCTACCTGTCATGTGAGAACGTCTGGTACATCTCAAGAAGACAAGGTTTCGACCCACGATATTCCTACAGCGGATCGACCTCGCAGGCGGCATATTCCCCTGTAAGAACGGTTTCAGGTGGTATCAATTTTCAGTTTTAATGGAAAGAATGAAGAATATTATAGGACTATCAGCCGCGGCGGCACTCTCTGCCATCATGCTGAACGGATGCATCAAGGAAGCGATCCCGACATCCGTCGCCACTCAGGATCAGGTGACGCTTGAGACCACAATCGAGGGCATCCCGGCGGCGCTGGTACAGGCAGGCTCGACAGGTTACGGTCTGCCATGGGATTTCGGACTCCCGGCGATCCACATCGCCACGGAATCCATGACAGGGGACATGGTCATCTCCGGGAACACCGGATACGACTGGTTCTCCCAGTGGGGCAGCAACATCGCCCTCGGATCAGAATACGCTGTTGGAGCGCTGACATGGAACAACTACTACAAGTGGATCATGGCGGCAAACAACGTGATCAAACTCATCGACACCACGGACTTCTCAGCTCTCGATGACACACAGAGGAAATATCTCGGCTTCGCGTACGCCTACAGGGCAATGTTCTACTTCGACCTCACACGATTGTACGAGTTCAAAAAGAACAACTACACGGAAGGTGAGAATGTGTTGGGACTCGGTGTGCCGGTTGTGCTTCCGGAGACAACCGAGGCTCAGGCGAAGAACAACCCAAGAGCCACAGTCTCAGATATTTATGACAATATCATATTCCCAGATCTCGACAACGCCGAGGCTCTTCTGTCCGGATACAAGGCATCAGACAGGTACAACATCAGCTTGGCGGTGGTTTACGGGATGAAGGCAAGGGCATTCCTTGAGCGTGGCACAGCGTTCGATGATGCGGCCGACAATGCAAATGCGGCCAAGGCCTACGCCTCCGCCGCGGAGTTCGCGCGCAAAGCCATCACAACCAGCGGCTGCACCCCTTTGACACAAAGCCAATGGGAGGATCCCGTCAACGGTTTCAACAACGCGGCGTCCAACAACGCCTGGATGTGGGCTCTTGCACTGCCAAGCGAGAGTGTGTCCAACCTAATGTGCTTCACCGCTCACATGAGTTCCGAGAACGATTGGAGCGCATACGGCTACGACACAGGACGAGCCATCAACAGAAACCTCTTCAACAGCATAAACAACTACGACTTCCGCAAGCATTCATGGCTGGCTCCTGACCGTGAATATTCATACAAGAGCTGCCGTGAGGACGGAAAGGCCTATTTCAAGGACAATCTCAAGAGTTACACCAACATCAAGTTCCGCCCCGCACAAGGCAACTACAAGGAGTACAAGGTTGGAGGTGCGGCCGACCACTGCATGATGCGCGTGGAGGAGATGTACTTCATCGAAGCGGAGGCAATATCGCACATCGATCTTCAGGAAAGTGTGAGACTGCTGAACTCTTTCATGAACAACTATCGCATGACGGACGGTGTGGAGTACGACTGCACCACCAAGGCCTCCACGCTGAAGGGATTCACCAATGAACTGATTCTGCAGAAGCGTGTGGAGTTCTGGGGCGAAGGGATCGTGATGTTTGACATGAAGCGTCTGGACATTTCCTCCAGACGAGGCTATGTCGGGACAAACGCGCCGGCCTCCTACCGCATAAACTGCGAGGGACGCGCTCCTTACTGGAACTTTGTGATCTCAAGAGGAGAGACTCAGAACAACCTTGCGGTGGCCTCTCAGAACAATCCTGACCCATCAAACAAGGTTGAGCTCTGGAAAGGTTAACATTTAAACACATCTGGAAATGAAATCATTCAGACACATATTATTGATGACTTTGGCGACAGTCATGGTTTATGGCTGCTCCGAAGGGGAGGAATATACTCCTGGAACCCCTGAGGAGGAGAACACCTATGGCGTGTACTTCCCGACACAGACGACTCCAACCACGGTGGAGATGGCGCCGGAGGAGAAGACAAGCGTCTCATATCGCATCCGAAGAAAGAAGACCGACGATGAGATCACTGTTCCCGTCAACGTCACCGCAAGCGAAAACGGAATATTCGTCATCGACCCTGTCGTGTTCAAAGCCGGTGAGAAAGAGACAAGCGTCAAGGTCAATTTCCCTGCGGCCAAGGTAGGCGTGACGTACGAATGCGTCATCAGCGTTGATGATCCTGAATATATCGCCGTCTACGGCCCATTGGAGACCAGCCTGACATTCTCTGTCACAAGGGCCGGCTGGAAGCTTGTCAAAAGCGCTGACGGAAAGTCGACGACCGGAAAATGGCGCGATGACATTATCTGTAGCCTCTACACATTAAGTGACAGCGGCTTCAATCCCAATCCGGAACTGGACGTGGAGATCTACGAGCGGGAGGACATGAAAGGCTACTACAGGATGAAGGTTTACGGAGGCAACGCTTTCATCAAAGCGTTCTCAGGAATGACCAACATCAGGATCGCCGAGAACAAGGATGCCTACACCTATGTGGACGCACGCAATCCCGAGAAAGTATTTCTCCCGATACAGACAACAGGCATGACATTCAACAGCTCAAATGGTGAGATTTCGTTCGGCTCATATGTTCCCGAGAACTTCTCGCTGGACGAAAGCGCCGCACAGTACGGGACGATGAAAGACAGCATCATCACATTCCCGACCAGAGGCATCATGGTGACTCTCTCAAGCCTGAACGGAGGCTGGTACAACGGCAACACCAACGGAATGACACGTGTCACCCTCCCTGGAACCCATGCGCCGGAATACACCGCGACATTGTCCAAGGGAGAGATGGGCGCGGATGGCATTCTTTACATCACAGCCAGGCTTTCGGCCGACATCAAAGCTCTTAAATACGCATTCTACGAAGGTGTGCTGGACGATGGAGAAGTCAGCCTTAAGGCACAGGATCTTAACGACAAGACGCTCCAGTTCGATGGAGAGGTCAAGGAGACATGCACAATGGGCGTAAGAGTCGGCAAGACAGGTAAGTACACTATGATCGGATGCGGCTACGATGAGAACGGCCAGATGCGCATGTACACATCCTTGACATTCGGTTACATAGCAAGAGGAGACAATAAGCCTGTCAACCTTACCTACGGCATAGAGCCGACATTCAGATATGCGGCGGAAGGCATCACACCAGACAACTCAGGATGCCTCTACGTCTATGGAGATGAGATAGAATCATTGAGGTACGGTCTGTACAAGACATCCAGAATCAAGGGATCAGACCTGAACAGACTTCTGGACAATTCCGGAATAGACTTCACAGAGGATCAGATCAAGGCTGTGAACAGCACGGGATTCAGTTCGATGATCAAGAATCTGAACGGAGACAGCGGCTACACGCTTGTTGTACGTGCCGGCAACGGCTACACAACCTCGACAAGTTCCTTCGACTACAAGACGACAGGCACATTCAATCCAGGCCTTGAATCTTACATCTACAATGAGTTCACCAAGGAACAGCCTTCCGTGGAATACCTCACCTCCACAAAATGGAACTACTATGCGATCAGCTATCTTGACGAGAAGCCTGTCCGCAGGCAATTCGAGCCGGTCACAATGCAGGTCAACACCAGCGAAAGCGCCAATGGCGAGTACTGGCTTGACATACACGGACTTCAGGGCTTCAAATTCGATCAAGCAGGTTCGATTTTCGGAATATATCTGCCGACCACCAAAGCATCAAATCTGAGATCGTACAACGGTGCGCTCTTGCTGTTCTCTGACCAGCAGAACACTCTCGGAGTCAAGAACGACGAGTTGGTGTTCACCGGATTCATGGCAGAGGAGGACCTTCAGAACATCTACGGAACCTCAGCCATGCTGTTCGGTCAGGTGGCCGATGGCTACCTGTACTGCGTGCCTAACCCTGTACTGCAGATCCAAGGCTACACTTTCAGCTACATGGCCTCAATCGGAATGACGACCTACAACACCTACGCACTCATGACTGACATGATGCTTGTGGACCCGGCAAAGGATATGGGCGGAATCACGAGCGCGGCTCTGGAAAACATAGCTAGACTTCGCAAGCAGGCGCTTGCTGGTTATTCCGTGAAGGTCGCCAACCACGTGGAACTTCCACAGTTCAGTGCCAAGACGATAGTCCCTAATGACCTCGGTGAGGCCCCGGCCGTGAACCTTGCCACAGACCTGACACCTACGGCGATGCCACAGACTAGAAAAGCAAGCGTTGACGTAGTGAGAACCAATGCGGAGGCGACAGGGAATATGGAAAATGATTTCAGATTCATCGGTATGCGCGCCTTCTAAAAACAACAATGACAACAGATATGCAAAAGAATAGTTTATTTTTGGTCCTGACAGTCCTGGCGATTGCATCCTGCGGAACATCCGTGTTGCAGGAGCCGGACAATGTCACACCAGATCCGATCTCTGCCAAGATCTGCAACACCTCTGACGATGCGGAAACAGGATTGCTGATAGTGAAGTTCAATGAAGAAGCCGTACCCGCCATAGAAAAGGCGGCGGCAGAGAGAATCGCGACAAGGTCTGCCGGAGCGGTCTGCGGAATTGACAATCTGGACATAGTACTTGATGAGCTTCATGCTGTCGGCATCGAGCGTGTGTTCCCCGTCAACAAATCAACCGAGGCAGAGACCAGGGCGGCCGGACTGCATAGGTGGTATGTCATCAGGTTCGCCGAAGGACAGAATCTGGACGAAGCCGCCAGCAGGCTTGCATCAGTCTCGGAAATCACAAAACTTCAGTTCAGCGCGAAGCTTTGCAAGGCATCCGACACCAAGGTCTATCCGCTTTCCAGTTCGCAGGCTAATCCCGGAATGATAAAGTCGGACTTCAACGACCCCCAGATTCCTTGGCAATGGCATTACATAAACAACGCAGACCTGGCCATCGCCTCCAATGCAAGAAAGGGCGCCGACATTGACGTGGCGGACGCGTGGAAACTCACAGGCGGTGATCCCAGAATCATAGTCGCGGTGCTGGACGAAGGAGTCAAGTACACACATCCCGACCTCGCCGCAAACATGTGGGTAAACGAGGCAGAGATCGACGGAGACGGGATCGACAACGATGGAGATGGCTATGTGGACGATGTCCACGGCTACAACTTTGTTGACGATGGACCTATCACCTGGAATGTCACAAAGAACGTAAGCGGCGTGCCTCAAAGCGACTCCGGTCATGGGACGCATGTGGCCGGAACCGTTGCCGCTGTTAACAACAACGGCATCGGCGTGGCCGGAATCGCCGGAGGAACAGGTAAAGGTGACGGCGTACGGATAATGTCCTGCCAGATCTTCTCAGGGACAGTGTCAACCAATGACTACAACACAGCCAAGGCTGTCAAATATGCGACTGACCATGGTGCGACTATCCTTCAGTGCTCTTATGGTTACGCAAGTTCAAAGATGACATCCGACGCGGCCTTTGAGCAACAGTCCCCTCTTCTGTGCGAGGCTCTGAATTACTTCTTCAACAAGAAGAACTGTGACGCCATTGACGGCGGCATCGCGATATATGCGGCGGGCAACACCGGCGAAAACACATCTAACTATCCAGGAGGCTACAGAGAGTGCATCTCCGTGACAGCGATCTCGCCTGACTACCTGCCTACGTACTACACCTGTTATGGTCCTGGATGCAACATCGCGGCCCCTGGCGGAGAAACCACCGGATTCTCGGGCGGGGAGCGCGCCGGCGTGCTTTCGACAATATGCTCGGAACTGAACAACGGTGAGGATTACGGTTACATGCAGGGCACTTCGATGGCATGTCCCCATGTCTCAGGAGTTGCCGCACTCGGGTTGTCTTACGCCTTGGCCAAAGGCAAGCATTTCACAAGGGACGAGTTCATCTCGATGCTTCTCACCTCAGTCAACGACATCGACTCCAGACTGGAAGGGATCAAGACCACCGGAAAGAAAATAGACCTTGAGGACTATGTGGGAAAGATGGGCACGGGGCTCATCGATGCCTACAAACTTCTGATGCAAGTCGAAGGAACGCCTTGCGTGACAGTCACGGCAGGTAAAGAGGAAGCCATAGCGTTGACAAGCATATTCGGAGGTTCGGCGCAGACCCTCACCTACACCGGGGTCTCAATGTCCGATGCCGACATGCAGAGACTCGGGCTACAGAAAAAGCCAGAGATGGTAAACGGGAAACTTGTCCTTACCTGCACCAACCAAGGCACCGCACGCATCACCGTCAAGGCTATAGGCGGCGGCACCAGCCTCGGATCCACCGAAGCGACAGGCGGAAAGGAAATCACCAAGGAGTTTTCCATTGTCTCACGTGAATCATCCAACGGCAGATGGTTATAAAATTCTCTAAAATGAAGCAAATACATTATTTCATCCACACATTGGCGGCACTTGCGATCTTCCTCTTCATCGGCTGTTCGCATGAGAACAAGGATCCTGAGGTCAACCCGGCCTTGGTCGGGGAATGGCACCTCACGGAATGGGCAGGAGATGAGCCGGACGGGGTAGATGTCTATCTGGAATTCCTGTCTGACGGCTGTTTCAACATCTACCAACATCTGGAAAGCAACACCTACGAACACCTTTCAGGAACATTCTCCGCAAGTTCTGACTTCATCACCGGGAACTACGATGACGGAGAAAGCTGGAATTCGGGTTACCGCTTCAATGTCAGCACTGATGGATTGACACTTACGTTAACCTCTGACACCGGAGGCAATCTTGTCAGCGTCTACATCAAGGCAACGATCCCTTCCGAGGTGAGAAACTCACCCGTTTCAAGGTCAGCCGCCTATTCACTCCCACGAACTCTGTAATTTGGAACAAAAATGAATATATTCAAGAAATTACTTTGCCTGGCCATTGGATTGACAGGTATTATCCTGACCGGATGCAGCCATAGTGAGCCGGATGACAACACAAAGTCGTTCAGCATCACCACCAATTCAGACGAGACCCTTTTCACCCGCACCGCTCCGGAAAAAGCGAAGGCTGGCGAGACGGTCACAATAAACATCAAGGTTACCAAGGAAAATTACCACATTGCCTTCGTCACAGCCAACAGCGTGGCCTGCGAGAAGGTTTCAGGCGACGAGACCGAAGCGTCATATTCCTTCGTAATGCCTGAAAAAGATGTTGAAGTAAGCATTATAGTCGTGGAAAACGAGCCAGACAATTACCGCATTTTCTATCCGACAGAGGAGGCATATACAAAAATATGCAGAATCACCGGACCGGAATGGGGAGCCGTAGGCAAGGAAGTGGAACTCACATTCAAGATGACAGAAGAGTACGAGAGTTACATGCCGGTGGAAGTCCTGGCCAATGAAATTCCTTGCGAGTTGGCGTCCAGCAGAATCTCGGCTAATGAATATGTCTTCAAGTTCACCATGCCGGCAGAGGATGTGACCATAACTTTCAAGCATGACCATGAGTTACATCTCATAACCGTGAAGAATGCCGAAAACACCTACATCACGATGCTCAACAGTTGCGATGACTGGTACGCCGACCCTCTCGTGTATGATGCATGGTATGGCTACACCGTGAAATTCCTCTACGGCGGAGAGCTCGGATTCACCGCCGATCTCAAGGCAGAGACCGCGAGCGGCATCGAACTGGAAGTCACATGGCTCGAAAGCGACGAGACAGCGCCTGCTGGATGCTGGTCGGTACAGATGCCGGACGAACCTATCATACTTTCTACCGTGGCTCATGAGAAGACAGACTACATTGGGAAACCGTTCACCGGTGTTTACAAAGGCTACCAGGTGATTGTCGGGGAGAACAACATGTTCAGATCGTCCACGCCGACACTGTCTCTTGACATGAGAGGAAACACCTCATTCTTCGCCAAATCCACGGATTCCAACGCATTCGACTTTGATGGTTGCTACCAGTACGATGAAAGCGACAATTCATTCTCCTATCTGCGCGAGTACAGTGACAACGGTTACGGAGAGGTTGACTTCGGTGTAAGCGGCAGATTTTTCAACGATGTAGATGCTTTCGTCTACGTATCAAATCTGCAGGTACCAAAGCCAGACTACGTGAAGTACTATTTTGCGAGCAAGGAGGACTTCGATTATTTCTGTGCCGCGACAGACCAGTACGGTGTACGCTACCTTGCCGAGATCGACAAGAATGGTTCGAAGAGCTGGTACTACATTGAGATTCAAAGTATGAAGGCGACAAAGGTGGATCTGGTGTTCACTTCCGGATCAACTATAGCCGATGCTTGTTCCGCCATCGCTTACGACAATGGAACCGCTCTGTTCAAATACGACCACGCCTCGGCCGGAAGCAAGCCGGTGTTCACGATGAGGGGCGCCGAGGCTGGCACATACAAGGCTGCCGACGGTAGCGGAGCGGATCTGGTTCTGGATGGTTTCGGAAACGTCAGCGGTGCTTCCAACGGCACCTATACTGTGGATCGGAACATTGTCAGCGCCAGTGACGGTGCGTCATACATCATAAACACTTCGGATAAGACCTACACCAAGGTCGTCACCGCCGAATGGAACGGAAGCCTAACCTTCATCGGAGAGCAGGCCGGTGCCGGTGTATGGAACGGAAGCAAAGGTGTCGGCAAGTTCGAGCTCTATCTGAACCGCACCTACGAGGGCGTGGTCAAGGGCAAGGCACGCATCATCATGACAGCTAACGGGACGAATCTATACACGGAGGACGTGGCATATGCATGGAATCCGGAAAAGAAACAGATAATTCTGTCCGGTGTCTATGCCGGAAGCGGACATTCCTCAGGCTCAAGGCAGGATCTCATCCTTAATGTCTCGGACGATCTCAAATCCATGACATCAGCGAACATGGAATATTTCCATTCTGCGTCAAGTAACAATGACCGCTACCTGATCCTCAAGGACATAGTTCTGAAAGCCCAGCAGTAAGGCTTTCTACATAGGCTTTTTCAGACAGCGCGAAAAGCAAGCCTGACAAGCGAACATCCTGTTGAAAAAGGGTGTTCGCTTTTGTCTTCTGATTCGCTTGAATTGTCAGGAATATACTATCTTTGTATCATTCAATCCATGAAAATCCCTCTTGTGACAGAAAAGAGGTAATGACAAAAGGATAAATAGATGGACATTAAGGAAGAAGATAAGATCATACAGGAGGTCACGCGGCAGGAGTACAAGGAAGGCTTCGTCACGGAAGTCGGGCAGGACTTTATTCCCAAAGGACTGAACGAGGACATCGTACGCACCATCTCCCGGCTCAAGGAAGAGCCGGAATGGCTGCTGGAGTTCCGGTTGGACGCTTTCCGCAAGTGGCAGAGGTTGGAGATGCCGGAGTGGGGCCATCTGGATATGCCTAAGATTGATTTTCAAGACATTATCTACTATGCGGCACCGAAGAAAAATGCCGACCGCCCTAAGGAGATCGACCCGAAGCTGGAGGAGACTTTCGAGAAGCTGGGCATTCCGGTCAGGGAGCGCGAGGCTCTCGCCGGAGTCGTGGCCGTGGACGCGGTCTTCGATTCGGTCTCTGTGGCCACAACCTTCAGAGCCTCATTGGCGGAGAAAGGAATCATATTCTGCAGTTTCTCTGAGGCCGTCAAGGAGCATCCAGACCTTGTGCGGAAATATCTCGCCTCGGTGGTGCCTGTAGGGGACAATTTCTTCGCGGCGCTCAACTCGGCGGTCTTCAGCGACGGCAGTTTCTGCTATATTCCCAAAGGTGTCAAGTGCCCTATGGAACTTTCCAGCTACTTCAGAATCAACGCGAAAGGCACGGGACAGTTCGAAAGGACGCTCATCGTGGCGGACGAAGGATCGCAGCTGAGCTATATGGAGGGCTGCACGGCTCCGATGCGTGACGAGAACCAGCTGCACGCGGCGGTGGTGGAGATCGTGGTCGAGAAGGACGCCGACGTGAAATATTCAACGGTGCAGAACTGGTACCCTGGCGATGCGCAGGGGCGCGGAGGAATCCTTAACCTCGTGACCAAGAGAGGAATATGCAAGGGCAGCGGCTCGCATCTCAGCTGGACGCAGGTCGAGACAGGCTCGGCGATCACATGGAAATACCCTTCGACGATCCTGAAAGGCGACTACTCCTCATCGGAGTTCTACTCCGTGGCAGTGACGAACAACTACCAGCAGGCGGACACGGGTACGAAGATGATCCACATCGGCCGCGGCACGAAGAGCCGGATCGTAAGTAAAGGAATATCAGCGGGTCACAGCCAGAACAGCTACCGTGGTCTGGTCCGGATGAACGCCGGAGCGGCCGGAGCGCGCAACTATTCGCAGTGCGACAGCCTTCTGATCGGCTCGCAATGCGGTGCGCACACGTTCCCGGACATCCAGAGTGCGAATCCTACAGCAATAGTGGAGCACGAGGCGACGACCTCGAAGATCAGCGACGAGCAGCTGTTCTACTGCCATCAGAGAGGCCTCGGGCCAGAGGACGCGGTCGGCCTGATTGTCAACGGCTACGCCCACGAGGTGCTTTCCCGCCTCCCGATGGAGTTCGCCGTCGAAGCCACCAAGCTGCTGCAGGTCTCACTCGAAGGCTCGGTGGGTTAATGAATGAATATATTTATGAAGTTCTTTGATATAGAAAACATTGCGTTCACGTTAGGCGGAACGGGAGTGAGCTTTCTGGAGCTGATCGGAGTCATCGCGGGACTTACCTGCGTGGTGATGGCCGGACGCAACAGCAAGTACAACTTCTGGGTCGGCTACCTGTACAACATCCTGCTGTTTACGCTGTTCTGGCAGCGGCACCTGTACTCGGCGATGCTTCTCCAACCGATAGCGTTCGGAATCAATGCTTTCGGGCACTGGAGATGGACACACCCACGGCCTGAAGAACAGAGTTCTAAGGACGCTTCGGCCCTGAAAGTAACACATCTTTCGATGCGGGATTGGTGCACGGCCCTCACGGTCGTAGCCTTTGCCGGGGCCGTTTGGGGATTCGTCCTCAGCAAGTTAGGCACGGCCTGGTTCACGGACATATTCACACCGGACCCGACTCCGTGGCTTGACTCGTACGGCCTGATGCTGACGCTATTGGCGCAGTTCCTTTCCGCCCAGAAGAAATGGGACTGCTGGATCGTGTGGCTGGTGGTGAACATAACGAACATCACCCTCTACCTCAGCGCCGGCCTCGTCTTTATGCCGATCGTCAGCGCCCTTTACCTTCTCAACGGCATCTGGTCCCTCTGGACCTGGTACCGGCTTTACAAAGAGGAGAGGTAGATTCCTTGCCGCAGCGGTCCGGCAGGCTCACCAACCGGTAACCCGAATTTACGGTCACCAGGCCGACACCTATGGTCACAGAGCCTGTCGAAGTGACCAGACGCCCAGGACAACTTAGGCGCTTCGATGGTTGGTGAGTTCTGTCAAGCCACAAGCTCAGCGACCAAAGACGCTGATAGCAGCGGTGGATAACATATTAAAGATGAACACTTTATGCGTTATCCTTTAGTGACATCCAACTAAAGACAATAAAGCAATTAATTGATAAATAGGGGCTTAGGCTCCACGACATAATACGATGAATATGACAGACATATTACTGAAAATAAAAGATCTGCACGCCAGTGTCGGAGACAAGGAGATCCTGAAGGGCATCAACCTTGAGATCCGCCGCGGCGAGATCCACGCCGTTATGGGTCCGAACGGGGCTGGCAAAAGCACTCTGTCCTCAGTATTGACAGGCAAGCCGAACTACGAGGTCACCTCGGGCTCCATTGAATTCGATGGCAAGGATTTGTTGGCGATGAAGCCTGAGGAAAGGGCCTGGGCCGGACTGTTTATGTCCTTCCAGTACCCGATCGAGATTCCGGGGGTCTCCATCACGAACTTTATGAAGACGGCGATCAACTCAAAACTCAAAGCACAGGGGAAAGAACCGATGAAAGCCGGTGATTTTCTGAAGCTTATGAAGCAGAAAATGGCCTTCGTGCAGATGAAGCCGGAGTTCGCCAAGCGTGAGGTCAATGTCGGGTTCTCCGGCGGAGAGAAGAAACGGAACGAGATCTTCCAGATGGCAATGCTGGATCCGACCCTCGCGATCCTCGACGAGACGGACAGCGGGCTGGACGTGGACGCGCTCAAGATCGTGGCCGACGGAGTGAACGCCCTGCACACTCCGGAAAAGTCGGCGATCGTCATCACCCACTACCAGAAGCTTCTTGAATATGTAAGGCCGGATGTCGTGCACGTCCTGAAAGACGGCCGCATCGTGGCCACCGGTGGTTACGAACTGATTGACAAGATTGAAAAGGATGGCTTTGAACAGTTCTAAAAACATAGATCACGGCAATTATATTCCCACACCCATCGTGCCGGGAATGAAGGTTGCTGACGGAGAGCATATTCGCAAAGTCTTTGTGCTTTCCGCCGATGATGTTGCCGCAGGAGCCGAGGTCGCCGAATCCTCCGCGCTTCGCGCTCCGTCCCGTCATCCGCAGAGCGGATGCCACCCGTTCATATGGCCACGGGCGGCCATAGATTCGGCGGCTCCAACGGCTGATTCTGATAACATTGCTACTAAGCAGAGAGCCTCCGCCGAAACACCGGTTGGTTCGATAGGCTCACCAACCATCGAAGTGACCGGGATTCCGTCCAACATCGAAGTGGGGGCGGGTGCGATGCTGGATCTGACAGTGATAGTGCTGCCGGGAGTATCGGCACGGATTCCGCTGACGATAGACTTGACCGGAGCGCATTCCGAAGTCCATCTTTCGGGAATATACCTCTGCTCCGGCCACGATGAGGTGACGTTCGACATCACGATGCATCACCGTACGGGAGACTGCCGTTCTCAGCAGACATTCAACGGATTGGCTACCGGGGAGGCAAAATGCGGATTCTTCGGCAAGATCGTGATCGCGCCTGAGGCCCAGAGAACAGAGGCGTTCCAGGAGAACCATAACATTCTGCTTTCAGACTCGGCCAGGGTCAACACAAAGCCACGGCTGGAGATCTATGCCGATGACGTGAAGTGTTCGCACGGTGCCACTGTCGGCAAGCTGAACGAGGACGAGCAGTTCTATATGCGCTCCAGAGGCATCCCTGAGGACGAGGCCAAGGTGCTGCAGATGATCTCATTCGTGGCTCCGGTGCTGGAGAACATCCCGGAAGAGTCCACAAACGGCACTCCAGACAGGGCCGCCGTTGCCGAGCTCGTAGAGAATGCCATCCGCAGCTTCGCATTACTGTAAGCTGCTTCACGGTAGGTTCAGCAGCTCACCCACCATAAGTGTGCTCCCCAAAGGTGCCAAGGCCGTGGTGGATAAATATTTGTAACACAAACAAATAAGAATTTCCCTTAAGGTGATTCTAACGAAAGGTAATCGATGAATTAACTGATTACCAATATGTTGAATACCACGTGATAAATATGGAGATAGGATGATTGTCAAGACAAACGTCAAACTGAATCTGGGACTGAGTGTCCTGCGGAAACGTGCCGATGGTTTTCACGACATCGAGACGCTGTTTGTTCCGTGCTTTGATTTCGGGGACACTCTTGAGATCATCACGGGCGATGACTACAGCCGGACCTCGGCTGCTCTGTTCGCAAAGTACGGTGGCCCGGACGGGTGCATCGACCAGCAAACTCAGCGACTGGCAGGCCTAGTGACCGATGAGCTCAGTGATTCGCAGGAAGCATCGGTTGGTTCGACAAGCTCACCAACCGGGTTCAACGAATCAGCCAAGGAAGGCGAGAAAGAAACGACTCTCTCGGGAAATGTAACCGCATCAGAGGATGGAAGATTATCGCAGGGAATATCCGAGAGCGGGAAGCTGATGGTCACGATCGCGCGGGAAGAAGGTGTGGACTGGGATCCGCTCAAGGATCTGTGCGCAAAGGCGTATGACATTCTGGCACAAGATTTCGACCTGCCTCCTGTCAAGATATTCCTGGAAAAGAAGGCACCAGTTGGCGCCGGGCTTGGCGGAGGGTCGGCGGACGCGGCTTTCACACTCAAGGCGCTGAACGAGTTATGCGGGCTTGGCCTTGACGACCAGAGGCTTTCTGAATATGCCGCACGGCTTGGCAGCGATTGCGCCTTCTTCATATTCAATCGTCCTATGATCGGATCAGGACGTGGGGAAGTACTTGAACCTTATGATATTGACCTTTCTGAATATGAAATCAAGGTGCTGATTCCAGAAGGGATCTCGGTCTCGACGGCGGAGGCGTATAAGGGAATTGTTCCTCGGGAAGGTCACTTCGACAAGCTCAGTGACCAACCTGGCCACCTTTGCTCATCAGCCATCGGGGTGACTGAACCGGCCAAGCCTGACACAATAGATGATCTGAAAACCATACTGGCGATGCCGGTTTCCGAATGGAAAGACAAGTTGCTGAACGATTTCGAGGCCACCGTCTTCAAGGCGCATCCGGAACTTGCCTCCATCAAACAGTCTCTCTACGACTCCGGTGCTGTTTATGCTGCAATGTCAGGTTCCGGCTCCGCCCTTTTCGCCTTGTATGAGAAATAATCGTGCGTGAAATACCTCTTCTGGCTCACCAGGTCACATCGTAGGGCTTTTCGTGAGTGAAACGCAACTACTCACTCACCGGGTTTACATCGGAATAGCCTTGGATCTGGATAATACATTTTGCGCAAACAGCTACTCATTCCACACGTCAGATAAAAGAAGAGGCCGCCGCTTTCCCCAAAGCGACGGCCTGTTGTATATAAAACGAACTTAACAAATAGACAACAAAAAGAACTTTTGTCTGTCCAAGGGACAAAGGTATTAAGATTTATTGAATATCCAAAGCTTTTTGTTAATTTTTTAAAACGATTTTTGCATCAATCATTCATTAAAGCCCTATCGTTTGCTTACAGATTTAAGCAAATTATCCGTTCCTGTACTCGCTGGGGGTCATTCCGGTGTGTGCCTTGAAGAACTTGTAGAACACGGAAGGGTTCGGGAAATGCAGCTTGAAGACGATCTCCTTGATGCTGTCGTCAGTGTACTTGAGCATATTTTTGGCTTCCAGAATGACGAATGAGTCGATCCAGTCCGGGGCGGAGCGTCCGCTTACCTGTTTGATGAGTTTGGACAAGTATTTCGGGGTGAGCCCAAGGTGGCTGGCGTAGAACGCCATATTGCGCTCGGATGTGTGATGCTCCGTGACGAGTGCCATAAAATGCTCGAAGATCAGTTTCACACGGGTGTTCACGACCGCTCCCGGCAATTCCGGGGTTCTGACCGCGCTTTTCTCCATCAGCCCGCCCAGAACATAGAACAGAGATGCGATCAATGACCCCACAGCCTCCCTTTTGTTTGGCACGTCAGAAGTCAGAACATCTCCGATAAGATCCAAGTATTTAGTACAGAATGCTATGTTCCTTTCATCAAGCTGGACGCAGGGCTCCGTCAGCAATTTCAGCCGATCATCGAAAATTTTCTTAAAGTCGAAACTTATGCTGGAAAGATATTCCTTGGAGATGGCGACGACGATGAACTCAAAGGAGTGGTCGTTGTCCAAATCGGATTTGTTGATTTTGATTATGTTACCAGGAGTTCCGACAAAAAGCGTCCCCTTGCTTATCGAATATGACCGAAGGTTGATCTCCACGTTCAGACCTCCAGATTTGCAGAAAATGGCGATGTACGCATCGCTACGACAAGGATATTTAAGGAATTGAAGATTGTCGCTGTACTTCACGTCCATAATGAAAAAGTCGTCTCCAAGCTGAAGTTCGTTCTGGACGGGAACGAGCTTTCTGATTTGTTTCAGACCTATATTCAATAAAGAATCCGGCATACCGTAAAATGTTTTTAGTGTCTCACGGCAAAATTAGGAAATATTTACGTTATTGCAAAATTTCGCAATATTCGACCTTTTGATAATCTTAAAAGCCGAACGGTAATACTAATGGGAAAATTTGGCAGTTAATTTGTAGTGATGTATGCCGCTTGACGCAAAATTGAAAACAAGAATTTATGAATATGAACAAGTACATTGTCAAAATCTCAACATTGGTCGCTATGGCTCTTGCGCCTGTGGCGATGAATGCCCAGCAGACGCTGACGCTGGAGCGGTGCCGCGAAATGGCAATCGAGAACAACAAGACCTTGAAACAGGCCGAGACTAAGATCGAGATGGCCGGTTATGACCGTAAGATCGCGTTCGCCAACTATCTTCCGAACATCTCCGCGACTGGCGCGTATGTCTATAATGCGAATGACATCGCCCTTGTCAGTGACGCCACGTCCCAGAAGCTTCAGAATATGGGAACATTGATCCATACTCAGACCCAGGAGTTCGCCCAGAGTCTGATGACAGCGATCAAGTCCAATCCTGCCGCCGCCGCTGAATATATGAAGAGCCCGATGTGGCAGACGGTTCTCGGAGCGCTTTCGCAGACGGATATGTCACAGACAATCAACGCTCTCGGTAAGGAGATTGATGACGCTTTCCATCCAGATATGCAGAATATTTTCGCTGGCGCGGTGACGCTTCAGCAACCAGTCTTTATGGGTGGGAAGATCATCGCTGCCAACAAGATTGCCAAATTGGCGGAGGAACTGTCACAGACACAGTACGACCAGCAGTATCAGCAGGTTATCGTGGATGTCGATCAGGCGTATTGGCAGATTGTCTCCATCGCCAACAAGAAGAAATTGGCGGATGCTTACGCTGATCTCCTTCATAAGATGGAGCACGATGTGGCTCTTTCCGTCCAGGAGGGTGTGGCCACGGAGTCTGACGCTCTCCAGATAAAGGTCAAGGCCAACGAGGCTGATATGCTCAAGACTAAGTCCGACAACGGCTTGACCCTTGCCAAGATGCTCCTCTGCAAGCAGATAGGTCTTGATCTTGACACTGAGATCGTCCTTGCCGACGAGACTCTCTCCGACATTCCTGTCCCTCAGATGGGTGCGGGCAAGGATCTCGACCAGATTTATGCCGACAGACCCGAGACCAGAAGCCTTGAGCTTGCCTCGAAGATTTATGACGGCAAGGTAAGAGTCGCAAGGGCTGATATGATGCCTAAGGTGGCGTTGATGGCTGGATACTCAGTGACCAACCCTAATATAAAGAATGGATTCCAGAAAGACTGGGGTGGATTCTTCAACGCTGGCGTGATGGTGAATATTCCTATATTCCACGGCTTTGAGGCTTTGAGCAAGACCCGCAAGGCAAAGGCCGAGGCCACCCTCTACAGGACCCAGCTTGAGGATGCCAAGAACCTCATCAATCTGCAGGTCACACAGTTGCGTAAGCAGGAAGGCGAGGCGTTCGAGAAGCTGACGATGGCGCAGAACAACCTGTCCAGCGCGGAGGAGAACCTCCGCACCGCGACCGTCGGCTTCGAGGAAGGCGTGATCGAGACCAACACCGCTCTCGCCGCCCAGACCGCCTGGCTAAAGGCTCATTCTGAATATATCGACGCAGGAATCGAGCTACAGATGCTTGCCGCCAACCTGAATAAGGCCGAAGGCAACAACCACGCTCAGGCAAGATAATCAACGGATAATGATAAAAATTTAAGAATATTATGGAAAAGGAAAAGAAAAGCTACAATCTTGTGATTGGCATTGTGGCGCTGATCGTAATCATCCTTCTGATCGCCATCATCGGCTATTTCGTCTCTAAACCAAAGCCTCTGATGATTCAGGGCGAGGCAGAGGCCAGTGAGTATCGTGTGTCCGGCAAGGTTCCGGGCAGGATCGAGGAACTTTACGTCAAGGAAGGCCAGATGGTTCACAAGGGTGATACCGTCGCTTTCATCGACTCTCCTGAGGTCCGCGCCAAACTCGCGCAGGCCAATGCCATCAAGGCGGCTGCCAGCTCACAGAGCAGAAAGGCTCAGAACGGAGCCCGCAAGGAGCAGATCGCCGGAGCCTATGAGCTTTATCAGCAGGCTCTTGTGCAGGAAGACGTGATGAAGAAGTCTTTCGACAGGATCCAGAAGCTCTATGACCAGAAAGTCATCGCGGCTCAGAAATACGACGAGGTGAAGGCCAAGTACGATGCCTCCGTCGCTCAGACAAAGGCAGCCAAGAGTCAGTATGACATGGCTGTCAACGGAGCGCGCGAGGAGGACAAGGCTGCGGCCAAGGCTCTCGTCGATCAGGCTAACGGCGCGTTGATGGAGGTGGAGTCTTATCTGAGCGAGCTGTACCTTACGGCTCCGGCTGACGGAATCATCTCTGCTCTTTTCCCTAAGGTCGGCGAGCTTGTCGGCCAGGGAGCCCCTGTCGCCAGCGTTACGGACCTGAATGATGTATGGTTCACGTTCAATGTACGTGAGGACTACCTCCACGGCATGAAGCAGGGCGACAAGATCACGGTGATCATCCCGGCCCTTGACGGCAAGGAGGTTCCGGCCACCATCAACTATGTGGCTGTCCGTGAGTCCTACGCCACGTGGAAGGCTACCAAGGAAACAGGTATGTACGATGCCAAGACCTTCGAGGTCAGGGCCGTTCCGGATGTGACGGTGGACGGTGTCCGTCCTGGTATGTCCGCAATCGTTAAGTAAGGACTATCATCATGACTAATTGGCAGAGAATAATTGCGGTGGCCCGCCGCGAACTCAGGATCATCAGGCAACGCCCGATCTATCTTCTGGGTTCGGTAGGCGTGATAGCCTTCTGCGCCATATTCTTCCTGACATTTCTGAAGGACGGTCTGCCGAGTGATGTTCCGATCGGTCTTGTGGACTACGACTACTCGTCCACCTCAAGGAATTTCTGCCAGCAGCTGGACGCCACCCAGTTGGGAAAGGTTGTCCACTACGATTCGTTCGCGGCTGCCAGAGAAGACATGAACAGAGGCAAGATCGCGGCTGTCTGTGTCGTTCCTGTGGGGATGAACGATGACATCCAGGCGAACCGTCAGCCGAAGATCACGTTCTACGTCAACGGCTTGTACTTCGTCAGCGGGGCGCTTGCGTGGAAGGATCTTCTTCAGATGGTCAATCTGACCAACGGAGCCGTGCAGAGGCAGGCCTTCAGGGCAAGAGGCTACAACGACAGCCAGATCATGGGCATGATCCGTCCTGTGGACGTGGATGTCCATCAGATCGGCAACGTCGGCACCAACTACAACTACTACCTCAGCAGCGTCCTGCTGCCGGGTGTGCTGGAGATGATCGTGATAATCGTCCTGATATATTCATTGGGAGCGGAGCTTAAGTATGGTACCTCCAGGCATCTGCTGCAGACCTCCGGCAACTCGATCGTGACCGCCCTCGCCGGCAAGCTTCTGGTGTGGACGCTGACATTCTCGGCGATCGGGCTGATACTGATCCTGCTGCTCTTCCATAGGCTGCATTTTCCGTTGGCGGGATCCATCTGGAACATGTTTTTGGGCATATTCCTTATGATCTTCGCCAGTGAGGCGATCGCCATATTCATTCTTGAGATGCTTCCTGTGCCGAGGTTGGCGTTGAGTATCGGCGCTCTTTACAGCGTGCTTGGATTCTCCCTCTCGGGCTTCACGCTTCCGATAGAGGCCATGCCGCCTTACATCCAGGGACTTGCGGCGGCGTTCCCGTTGCGTCATTATTATCTGTTCTATGTCCAGGAGGCCATATTCGGAGCCGGATTCGCCGGATGGTGGAAGCAGGTGATCTACTTGCTGATCTTCATTCTGTTGCCGCTCATAGGTCTTGTGCGACTCAAGAAGGCCTACATTCATCAGAACTTCCCTAAAGACTAAGTGACATGAAAAATACATACGCAAAAACATGGATCAAGGACTTCTGGGGCATATTCTGTCATGAACTTCGACAGATTTTCTCAGACAGCGGCGTGCTGCTGATCTTCCTTGTCGCCGGACTTGCCTATCCGCTGCTTTACAATCTCGTCTACCTGAACGGTATTCTTTCTGAGACTCCCGTTGCCATTGTTGACAATTGCGACAGCCCGGACAGCCACCGCTTCATCAGGGAGATCGACGCCACCCGAGAGGTCGAGGTCGCGGCGAAATGTATGAATATGGCCGAGGCGGAAAAGATGATGCAGGAACGCAAGGTCAACGGTATCATCTATTTCCCTTCCGACTTCACAGAGAAACTGGCCAGAAACGAGACGTCCACATTCTCCGTCTATGCGGACATGAGCAGCTTCCTCTACTACAAGAACGCTCTCATGGCCACCAACTTCGTGATGCTTCATGAGATCGGACAGATCCAGATGCAGAGGTTCTCATCCCTCGGGATGACGGAACAGGCCGCGTCACAGACTGTCAAGCCGCTTGGCTACGAGGACAACAATCCTTACAACCGGGCATTCAACTACAGTTTCTTCCTGATCTCAGCCATCCTGATGATCATCATCCAGCAGACGTTGTTCTACGGAATGTCATTGCTGGTAGGAACCGCAAGGGAGAGGAACCGCAGTTTCGCATCGCTTCCTGACAGACTTGAAGGTCACGGTGTCGGGCGTGTGGTCATGGGACGTGGAGGCGCCTACTGGCTGCTGTACATTGCCGTGGGTATGTACATAGCCTTCATCGTCCCCGCAATATTCGGAATCCCTCAAAGAGGGGAGTTCCTGGATGTCCTGGCGATGCTGGTCTTCTTCATCACTGACTGTGTGTTCTTCAGCATGGTCTGGAGTACGCTGATCACGAGAAGGGAATCCGTGTTCATCCTCTTTCTGGCGATGTCGCCTGTGGCTTTGTTCCTGACCGGTTGCTCTTGGCCGACATTCGCGTTTCCGGACTTCTGGAAGGTGTTCTCCTACATATTCCCGTCCACTTTCGGCGCGCAGGGTTTCATCAACCTCAGCACTGCCGGTGGCGAGATGGGAGCGGCTGACGTGCAGATGAAGGCCATGATCATCCAGACGGTCATCTATTTCTTCCTTGCATGCGTGGCTGTCTATGCCGAGAACTGGGTACTGCGTCACAAGGAGCAGATCCGTCAGAGGAGTGAGCGGCTCGCCAAGCGTGTCGGCATCGACAGCGCCGAGGACGCTAAGATCATCGCCGGAGAATAGAACCATCCTGTTGACCTATAAAAGAAGAGGCTGACTCCAAAAAGTCAGCCTCTTGCTTTTGGTGCTTAGGCTAAAGCGGACATATACTGCCGTAGGCGGCTTTGGCTCCCGAAGAGGTAGGTCGTGAGCGATTAATGAAGGTCCAGTGGACCTTCATAGCGAGCAGCACGAAGTGGGGAGGACCGCCGGAGGCAGTATATGTCCGCTTTAACTACTCCCCGACGTGGAACGCCACGCGGAGTTCCTCGATCTCCTCGTCGGTGATCGGGTTCAGCT